>Ga0114967_10000011_pt1 | contig 152808 bp, 136 predicted proteins | sample M_130628_MF_Meta_FD_92639 | JGI IMG/M metagenome (GOLD analysis project Ga0114967, IMG submission 92639) | Freshwater microbial communities from Lake Montjoie, Canada to study carbon cycling - M_130628_MF_MetaG | ecosystem: Environmental > Aquatic > Freshwater > Lake | place: Lake Montjoie... | reverse complement strand
TTAAACTACAAAGCAGAAAGTCTGTGTCGTGTTTGGCCCCGACTATTTCCCAACATAGATATTGCACGTCAGTATGCAATGCAACCAGAACGTATTGCAAATCGTGCGTACGGAAATCGTATGGGCAATGGTCCAGAAGAAAGCGGTGATGGTTGGAAATTTTGCGGACGTGGTCTTATTCAGTTGACTGGCAAAGATAACTATACTCGTTATGCACAGAGTTTAGAAATTAGCGTAGAAGAAGCCAGCGAACATTTAACAACATTTGAAGGTTGTGTACAATCAGCCGCTTGGTTCTGGGAAGCTAACAATCTAAATCAATGGGCCGATGCAGGTGATATACTTACATTAACAAAACGCATCAACGGCGGTACTATTGGACTAGAGGATCGTATAAAGCATTATAATCATGCTATACACGTTCTACAAGGATAAAAAATGAGTCAACTTCAGTGGATGTTTAGCATCATCCCAGATGCAATACTGAACTGGGTATATTGGGCTATTATTGCCGTCGGTATTACAGGAATGTTTGCCGGATGGTTTGGTAAATTTATTCCTATGTATGGCAAGTATGTAGGTATCTTAAAACCTGTTGGAATTGCGTTAGTAATATTAGGTGTTTGGTTACGCGGTGGATATGATGTAGAAATGGCTTGGCGATCTAAAGTTGCAGAAGCTGAAGCAAAAGTAGCCAAAGCAGAAGCCGCTAGCCAAGAAGTTAATATTAAACTAGAAGCTAAGATTAAAGAAAAACAAAAAGTTCGTACAGAATACATTACCACAGTCAAAGAGCGTATTGTTAAAGAAACACAAGTTATAGATGCAGAGTGTAAAGTTGCTCCTGAAGCAATAAACATTTTAAATGATGCGGCTAAAAACTCTATAAAGAAAGGAACTGTTACTATTGAGGAGGTTAAGAAATGAAACATCTTATCATAGTAGCTGTGTTACTAATTACAGGCTGTTCGAGTGTTCCAGTAGCTGTAAAGTTTCCAGATGTTCCTAGAGATATGTTAGAAACATGTCCAGATTTAAAACTAATACCAGAAACAACTAAGTTAAGCGAAGTATTACCTACAGTTGTAGACAACTACGGACAGTATTATACCTGCAAAGACACAGTGGATAACTGGATTGATTGGTATAAATCCCAAAAGAAAATATTTGATAGTATCAAATAAATACTAACATAATAGAAGGAGCGAAGATGGCACTAATAGACAGCGTACTAAATTTAGTAAACAAGACACCTAAAGATCCGGATGCACCTAAGCCTCCGGTTGGATCACGTAGCGAGCGTGAAGCGAAGATCAAAGATAAAGCGGGTATGGTTATTAACATATTTGCACTATGTCTAGCAGTCAACGCATGGTACGGCGGCAAGTTGTCTAGCACAGTATTAAACAATACTATCAAGGCTAACGACACCTACAGTTTTTATCAAGCAAAATCAATCAAGCAATCACTTGCAGAACAAAATCTATATGAAGCACAACACAATGGCGATAAAGCCCGTGCTGTTGAAATGGCTGCTAAGATTGAACGTTACGAAAACGAGCCTAAAGAAGGTAAAAAAGATCTTATGGCAAAAGCCAAAGCATTAGAAGCAGAACGTGACGATGCTAAAACACGTAGCCCATGGATTGGATATGCAAGCACAGCATACCAGTTGGCAATCGTATTATTGTCAGCAAGTATTCTTGCTGTTAGCATGCCGTTGTTCTGGGGTAGTTTTGTAGTAGCAGGATTAGGATTAGTATTGAGTCTACAGGGCGCATTACTAATATTTTAAAATACAGGAGCAACAAATGAGCGAAGAAGTTAAAAGCACAAGCGAATCAAAAAAAGAAGATTGGATGAATTCAAAATGGCGTCCAATGATGGGTTGGATGTACATGTTAGTATGTACTATGGACATGATTGTATTCCCAATTCTGTGGAGTTTATTGCAGACATTTACCCATACACAAATTACACAATGGAATCCATTGACCTTACAGGGTGCTGGACTATTCCATATCGCAATGGGTGCAGTATTAGGCATTGCGGCATTTGGTCGTACACAAGAAAAATTAAACGGAGCAAACAATGGCGGAGCACAACTACCATCAAGCGGGTCTACAACACCTAGCGCACCTGCGTCAGGATTTGGTGCCCAGACAGGGGGCTTCGGTTCTCCAGCACCAACAAGTAGCTTTAGCGGAAGCGGGTTTGGAAGCACACCTCCAGCTCCAGCAACATCAAGTTTTACACCCCCAGCAAGTTGGAGTACAACACCAGTAGCAACAACGGCCGGCGGCAAAAAGATTGTGCCTGACGAGCCACAACCAGCAATTTAAAGGAGCAGGATATGTTAGATACATTATTTTGGGTAGCACTAGGAGCATTTGTAGGATGGAATTTTCCACAGCCGTTTTGGGCAAAGATTATTCAAGAAAAAGTTCAAGCTATGTTAGCTAAGAAAGGAGTATAAAATGAAAAAGTTTTTAATTGCATTAAACATTGTAATATGGTCTTTTGTAGGATATCAAGCTACTGCATACGCAGAAGCAGTGGTTAAAGAAGTTTGTACACCAAAAGTGGACAAAGCTGGCAAGCCAGTGAATGATAAGAAAACTGGTAAACAAGCTCAAGATTGTAAAAAAATCAAAACTCATAAAAAAGTAGAAGGTGAAGCTGTTCCAGACGGCAAGAAGAAATAAAAGTCTTGACATAAGTAAAAAGGTATAGTATAATGTTTACTATACCTTTTTTCACCAATAAAATAAAATATGGACTATTATAATGTATTAGGTGTTCCTAGAGGTGCTAGCCCCGAGGACATTAAAAAAGCCTATAGAAAACTAGCCGCTGTACATCATCCAGATAGGGGTGGTGATACACAACAGTTTCAACAACTGCAAGAAGCATACGCAACACTCAGTGACGATCAAAAACGTGCCGAGTACGATAACCCGCAACCACAATTTGGCGGGCCAGGTGGATTCCACTTTAATACCGGAAATATGAATGATATTTTTGGTAATATGTTTGGCGGACCGTTTGGCGGATTTCAGCAACGTGGAATGATGCGTAAAAATAAAAGTATCAATATCACTGTACAGATGACTCTTAAAGATATTCTGCATGGTAAAGATGTTATTGGTAGTATTCGATTACCTTCCGGTAGAGAACAAGCACTGCAACTTAAAATCCCTAGAGGGGTTGCAATGGGCGACAGTATTCGATTCCACGAGATGGGAGACGATACTCATCCGCAACTGCAACGTGGAGACCTAATTGCTGTTATTCAAGAAATACCGCATCCACAGTTTGAACGTAGGGGTGCAGACCTGTACACCACTGCACCGATATCTGTGTTTGATACAATGCTTGGAACATCAATTAAGATTCAAACTGTAGAAGATTCAACATTGGATATCACCATACCGGCAGGTATCAATCCAGGTACTACTATGTCATGTAATCAATACGGATTGCCACTTGGTATGCATGAACACCGACGCGGTAATTTGTATGTTAAAATTGATGTTGTTGTTCCAAAGTCAATAGACTACGAAGATGCTGAAATATTAAGACATTTAAAATCCAAGTACGGTTGACAATAATCTTAATTCGTGTATAATTAACTCATCATAACCCAAGGAAACGTAATGGTAGAACCAAGTGATCAATTACAACAAGTATTTGAAAAAGCAGTTGAAGACTGTAAAAAACTCTCGCACGAGTATGTAACGCTAGAACATTTAGTGTATGCTATGCTTTGCGAAGAAAAATTCTTTGAGCTATTAACAAATTTTGGTTCTGATACAACATATATCAAAACCAACCTAGAGCATTATTTGAAAACTAATCTTGACGAGATTAAAATTGAAAATGCTCCAAGGGGATTTAAACCTAAAAAGACGCAGACAGTCGAGCGTGTGCTAAATCGTGCGTTTACACAGGTGTTGTTTAGCGGACGTCAAAGTATTGAACTTGTTGATGTGTTTTTAAGTATCCTTAGTGAAAAACGTAGCTACGCTGTTTATTATATTAATAAGGGCGGTATTGAGCGTGATAAATTTGCCGATTTTGTTAATAACGAACTCAACGAAGAAGAAGAAGATACTGTAGTAGATGCACAAAGCGAAAAAGCATTAAGAGCATTTACCACTAACCTTAATGATCAAGTTAAGAAAGCAAAAGTTGATCCTGTAATTGGTCGAGTGGAAGAGCTTGAGCAAATTGCATTAGGACTAGGTCGTCGTACTAAAAACAATGTATTATTAGTCGGAGACCCGGGCGTTGGTAAGACTGCTATCGCAGAGGGCCTTGCATTTAATATTATTCACGGTGCTGTTCCAGAATTCTTAAAAGAATACACCGTATTCAATTTAGATATTAGTGCTATGCTTGCCGGCAGTAAGTATCGTGGAGACTTTGAAGAACGTTTCAAACTAGTGCTTAAAGCTCTTGCCGGCAAAGGTAAGACTATTTTATTCATTGATGAAGCGCACATGATTAGTGGCGCAGGTGCCGGTGGTAGCAATAGTAGTAATGATCTTGCTAACATGATGAAGCCAGCATTGAGTAAAGGCACTATCAAAGTTGTAGCTAGTACCACATGGGAAGAATATCGCAAGCACTTTGAAAAAGATCGCGCATTGATGCGTCGATTCCAACGTATCACCGTTGACGAGCCTACTCCAGAAGTGGCCATTGATATTCTTAAAGGTATTAAGAAGTATTACGAAAAGCACCACAATGCTACTATTAGCGATGCGGCTGTTGAGTCAGCAGTTAAGTTAAGCGTTAAGTATCTGACTGATCGTAAGCTACCAGACAAGGCTATTGACTTGATCGATGTTGCATGTTCACGCTTTAACATCAAACAAGTTGATAACAGAAGTGTTGATGTAGCTGAGATTCAATTTGAGCTTGCTAAGATGGCTAACTTACCTGAAGAAACTGTCAAAGAAAAAGAAAGTGAAAATCTTGTTCACCTTGAAAAGAATCTTAAAGGTGAAATTTACGGACAAGACGAAGCTATTACAGAAGTTGTTGACAAGATTCTTGTTGCACAGGCTGGCTTGAAAGCAGAAAATAAACCTATTGGTAGTTTTGTGTTCATGGGCCCAACTGGTGTTGGTAAAACTGAAGCGGCCAAACAATTGGCTAGACAATTGGGTATTCCAATGATCCGTTTTGATATGAGTGAATATCAAGAAAAACATTCTGTAAGCAAGTTAATTGGAAGCCCTCCAGGTTATGTTGGCTTTGAAGAAAACGCAGGTCTACTGATTACTAAACTGCAAGAACAACCACATTGTGTATTATTGCTAGACGAGATTGAAAAGTCACACCCAGATGTGTCAACTATCTTATTACAGTTAATGGACAATGGTAAAGTTACAGGATCTAATGGTAAAGAAGCAGACTGCCGAAATGTAGTGCTTATTATGACCACTAACTTAGGTGCCGCTGACGCAGATCGTAATGTTATTGGTTTTGGTAGTCAAGAAAACGACTACGAAGATAAAGAACTTAAGAAGTTCTTTGCTCCAGAGTTCCGTAATCGTTTAGATGGTATCATTACATTCAGCAAACTAAGCAAAGAAACAATGATTAAAATTGTTGGCAAGTTCCTAGTAGAACTCAAAGCTCAAGTTAATGATAAAGGCATTAAAGTTACTATTAGCAACGAAGCTATCGACTACTTGGTAGAAAAAGGTTTTGACAGCAAGATGGGTGCTAGGCCATTACAGCGTGTTATTGACAAAGATGTTAAACGTCCGCTGTCACGCGAAATGTTATTTGGTGGATTAAAAGACGGCGGCACAGTTGAGATTGATGTTAATGACTCTGGTATTATATTGAAAGTTAAAGAGAATGTATCAGAAGAAAACTACCAAACTATTCTTTAACAGGTTTGTTTATAAGGTAGCAGTTCGTACTCCGTTGTCTACGCTGTTTAGAGGTAAAAATCTTCCAAACACTAGACAACAGATCGAAGTTCTAGCTGATCGATTTAGCAATAATCGAGTATCATCGACTAATATAACCAACGGGTGGCGAAGCAGACAACAAGCAACATCAACAGATGTGTTTGTTGGTCTATTGCTATTAGATCAATTAGAGTCGCTGAGTGATTTTACACTTAGGGTTGAAAATAGTACATTAGGTTTGTACTCTAATGATTTAGATTTTATCTCAAAAATTACTAATATTGTTAATATTGATGTAGAAGAAATTGCCGTTCCTGAAACTGACGAAGTTCGTGACTTCTTATTGTCAAATCCCAAAGCTATTATTCGTGGAGAGTACACTCATAAGTATAAAGTAACTATTACTGGCTTATGGGATTCTGCTGATAATTTTAAAGAATGGGCCGTTAAACTGCCTAAGATTAAGACTACTAACAACAAATACAAGTACGGTGGGCACTTTTACGTAGCAGATGAAAAGACTTTAAGCCTTTGTCACATCTTTTTAGCTGATAAAATACGTAAAGTAGAGCAGTTAGTCACTACAACGGAAATTTAACCTAACTTCAAAATAGCATAAATACTCTATAATAAGGTATCTGTGCTATGAGAATGGATGAAGTTGTAAACTCAGTATTAAATCTAGAAGAAATGGATCTGCCTGACGATCTACATTTCTTCATGCATAACGATCACAATTTCTATCGTAAAGTGTTCTTTCCTATGATTAGCAAGGTTAAAGCACACATTAAAGCAGGTAATCGTTGTCACGATGGTGTTTTTCGTCCTGTAGTTGATCATGCCGCAGAAGCATACTGCAAAAAATTTAATATTCCCGATAACCATAAGTCAGTGTTTACTAACATTGACCGTGACGAACTAGCCCGTAAGATTTTTGGTCAAGAAAAGGATCGCATTGAGCAGGGCGACTATGATGGAGACGACCAATGATTTTATTAGAAGGCGGAAATGTATTTGCTAATGCAACTCCATTTGATCACAAAGATGTTCCTGCAATACTCAAAACAATTAACGGAGCACTAGCTGGCACAGGTATTACTGCTATCCCCGTTGGCTCTGCCGCAACTCCTAAACCAGGTAAGACTAGTGGCGATATGGATGTTATTGTTGACGAACAGGCTGTATTAAACTACTTTAAAGTCAAAGATGCTAAAGCAGGTCGTAAAGCACTTAACGATTATATCAGCAGTAAAGGTTTAGAAACAGCACAAAGCGGTATTAACGTTCACGTAAATGTTCCAGTTGGCGGAGAATTTCATCAAGTAGATGTTATGGTATCAGCTAATGCTGAGAAAGTATCTAAGTTTCACACACATACTATTCCCGATAACAGTCCGTACAAGGGTGTCAACAAACAACTAATGATGGCTATCCTTGCCAAACAGAAAAACTACATGTGGTCAGCATGGCAGGGATTGTTTAGTCGTACACCAGAAGGTAAGAAGGGCGACCTAGTTGCTGACAACTTAGATGATGTAGCTAAACACCTATTTGGACCTAACGGTAGTGCTAAAGATTTAGGTAGCGTAGAAAGTATTCTTGCCGCATTACCAAAACAAGAAGCAGATGCATTACTAGCAAAAGCCAAAGAAGATGCCAACTGGAAAGAAGTACCAGTCCGTCAAGAAAGTTATCGTATTGGAACTAATGAATGGTTTCGCCACATGTTGGATAAGGTACAGTTATGAGATTAAGACAACTGTTTAAAGAAGCAGAAGCACCTAAACAGTTAGGTCGAGCATTTAACCACCTAGAAGATCTAGTTTTCTTTCACGGTACTAAAGGCACACTTGAAGCACTAAGTCATATCAAAGATTTTGCTAGTCAAGAAGGAGCTAATAGTATTCGTATGAAGTGGGACGGTAATCCACAAATATATTGGGGCCGTGCTGAGGCTAACGGTCCTTTAATACTTGCAGGACATAATGGTTGGAGCAAAGGTGCTGTAACAGATAGTCCAGAAGCAGTACAAGATTTTATTGCCAATAAGTCGGGAAGTCCAAAAACTCCCGAAGAGAAAGAAGCAAGAGATAAATTTGCCAGCGAGTTCGCTAGTCTGTATCCCCTGTTTGACAAAGCTACTCCACGAGACTTCGTGGGCTTTGTATATGCAGATGGTTTGTTCTTACAACAACCTCCAGCAGATAAAGAAGGCATATATAACTTTTGTCCCAATAATAAAAGTCAAACATGTTATCATGTGAGATCCAATAGCGGATTAGGTAAGCGTATTGCTAATGCACAAGTAATGGTAGTGGGACATGCGTTTTTTCCAGAGTTTGGTATGCCAGATGCTAGTCAAAAGCCTATCAGTGACTTCAGTCAGTTCAATAGTAATCCACAGTTAATTGTTCTTGGCCCAATATACAACAGCAAGCCTGTTAAGATTGATACTACAGCAGTCGATGCCATTGAGCAGTTTGCACAGGCGCACGGTGGTCAAATGGATGGATTCCTACAAGGGCTTCCGGGACTAAGCGACCTAAAAAATATTATCTACACTTATGTAAATCAAACTGCCAAAGCAAAACAGTTAGACAGTCTAAGTCCAAAACATTTTACAGATTGGTTAGCTGTATCAAAGACTAGTCCAGGCAAACAACAAAAGATTAATGATCTAGTTGCGGCAAACCCAACTGCACTAGCAACTATCTTTACACTGGTAAAAAGAATACAAGCAATGAAAGACGACATCATTGATCAAATCGAAGGCGAACAGGGTGAGATATGGGACACAAATGGCGAAGGTCGTGTTCGATATGCGGATCAAAATAAACAGCTAGGTCACGTTAAACTTGTACCTCGCAAGCGTTGGACGCCGACCTAAGGACTTATTATGAAACTAAGACAGATATTTGAAGGGCTAGGACAAGAAGTTGCCATTATATTTGGTCGCTTTAATCCTCCGCACAAGGGACATAGAGCCGCATGGGAACTTGCCGCTAAGAGTCCTGTTTGGTATGTAGGTACTAACGAAAGCACAGTAGGTCCAAAAGATCCATTGCCTTACGGCATTAAGGTAGAAGCAATGACTGCTATATGGCCAGAAGTTGAAGGACATATTATTGCAGAAACATCATGGCTAACGCTAGCCAGTCTGGTCTATGAAAAACACGGTGATGTTACACTACTATGTCTAACTGATGAAGATTGGGTTACTAAAACCATTGTACAGTATAATGGTAAAGAAGGCGCACACGGTTTCTATAATTTTAAAACTATTAAACAAAAACCAACACCACGTTTAAGTTCAGCTACAGCATTACGTGATGCAGTTTCTAAAGGTGATCGTGAAGCGTTTGCCACTGCCGCTGGTGTAGATGCTGATACTCCTGTAGCTGGTAAACCGTTCTTTGATCTAGTAGCAGAATACCTGCTACCATACTCTAATGCACCTGTAAAGAAAGTAGCAAAGAAAAAAGTTGCGGCTCCTGTGGAAGGCGTAACAGAAGCCACCTTAGGAACTGCATTAGAGTGGCCAGAAGTTGCAAACAAAGTTAACAGCGCAATGAGGGCTATGGGTTGGAAAGGTCAACGTAAAGGCGATGATGCGTTTATGTTCTCAACTAAAGGTCAAGAAACTGACGATCAGTTTTATTTTGTTATCATAGAAAATGCAGGTAACAACATGTTTCATTATGCACTAGGTACAGTAGAAGACGGTGATCCTCATATTGATGATGCTTATAAAGGTAATCTACCCAATACTGAAGCAAGTGTTAGTGAATTAATGAACGATATACGTGAAGGCTTTGGATTGCACGAAGATGCCGCAGGTGTAGGTATCATTACTAAACAGAATTCAACTGTGGATGTAAACAAAGGTACACCCCGTAAAAATCTCAAAGCATTTAGACTAGTAAAATGAAACAATATAAGATAACAAGTCAAGATTTAAATCAGGATAGTCCTGATGATTGTTATCTTGCGCCCAATGATCCTGTACATGAACTAAAAATATTATCAGGTATGGGCGGACTAGGTGCAGAAGCTAGACTACACGAGTATCGTGCCAATCAAGGTAGTAACATAAGTGTTACTGGAGATAGCAAGGGCGAACTAATGAAGAAGCATAACATACAACCTGGAACTAAAGAATGGTTTAAGTTATGGTTTAGTCGTCCTTATCTTACCGGAGAACCTCCCGTATGACTTTACGTGAACTGTTTGAACATAAAAAAGGCATTCGTGCTAAAAAATATAACAAGAAACCTAAGAAGTTTATTGAACCAATCAAGCCAAAGAAAGCAGAAGCGCCCCATACAACAGAAGACCTAGACGAAGGTTGGAAAACTAAAGTTGCAGGTGCCGCAATGGCAGCGGCAAATATGTTAGGAACACCGGCTCATGCTAACGATGTAGAATATAAACTTCCCGATATTGTTGCTCATATTACTATGACAGTAAATGGCAAGACGATTGAAAAAGAAATCAATCTAGGTACTGAATATCAAAGTCCGGCAGAAGCAGAAAAAGCTGTTGCTAAATGGTTAAAAGAAAAAGGTATTAAAAGTTATAGAATAGATTTACAACGTGCTAATACAAATAAAGATTAGAAAAATATATTAAATATTGCATGAGGAAAATATTATGAAAATGCGCGAACTATTAGAAGCAAAAACTAAAAAAGCCGAAACACCCAAGCCACGTAACTTTGTAGCTAAAAATGCTATCAATACTGGCGCTGGCGCACATAAAGACAAAAAGAAAGCCGCAAAGCAAGGTGATGCTAAACACAAGAATAAAGACTATGAAATGGCTGAATCTGCTAGTGCAGGTGCTACTAGTGCGGCTAACGTAGGAGTTGGGCCAGTATACCCTAACAAAACAGGTAAAACTAATAAGAATAAAGACGGTACAACAAAAAATGCATTAGATGTTAAGGGTACTAACTTACTTACTGGTGGCAGCTTAAAACGATAAATACATAAAGACAACGGAGTTACCTCATGCAACCACAAGTACAAATGCAAGGACCAGATGACGAAGGCGGAATGGCCCGTGCTGACCTATATAGAGCTGCCAAGCACTCTATGAAACTGTTTCAAATGATTCAGAATAACCAACAGTTAGAAGGTTGGGTACAAGCAAAGATTACTAAAGCGGCAGATTACTTAGACAGTATCTACCACTATATGGAATATCAAGTAAAGTTTGGACAAGGCGCAGTTGCGTCAAGTGTTGATGACATTACTGGAGATATGGAAACTGCCGCTCGTGCCGCAGAAGAAGCCGATGACGAAAAAATGGAAATGGAAGAATCTATGAACTACGAACAAAAACTACAGGCACTATTAGAAAGTGCTGTTAAGAAAGCCAAGAAAGATTATGATGGCGATGGCAAAGTTGAAACAAACAAAGATGAAGTTTGGGGATCACGTGCCAAGGCTGCGGCAAAAGCAGGCAAGCCATTCAAAGAAGGTTTCCCAACTGTCGATGATGCAAAGAAAAATGCACAGGGTACAGCAGGCATGAAGCCAGGCGAAAAGAAAAAGTCTAGCACTGGTGGTACTATTGAAAAGACCAAGACCGGTATCAAACATACTGCTGGTAAAAACTACAGTGGCAAAGGCGTTGCTGAAGCAAAGTTTGATCCGCTAAAGCACGTTAAGAATCCTACTCCAGGTGAGAAGAAAGCCGCTAAAGATGTCAAGCGTGGTAGCTATGCAGATCGTGCGGCAATGTTAAAGTCAGCTGAAAAAGACGGACGTTTAAAAGAAGCTGATGGCAAATGCAATCACTCTGCTAAAGGTGAGAAGTGTCCAGTACACGGTCTAAAAGAATGTGGTAGTACAATGGCATACGAAGCGGCAAAGCCAAGCGCAGGCATGAGTAAAGGTGCTAAGTCAGCATTAGTTAAAAAAGCTAAGGCAGGCGGTGACGTTGGCAAACCAGGCAAGAGCTTTGACAAGGTAGCTAAAGCCGCAGGTGGTGGTGAGAAAGGTAAGAAGATTGCCGCTGCCGCTATGTGGAAAAACGCTGCCAAATAAGGAATAGACAAAATGGATATGAAGAAGATATTACAAGCCTTTGACGGGGCAACTACGAAGAAGCCTGTTCAAGGTGCTAATGATATGAAAAAATTTGTATCTATTATTCGAGAAAGCAGTAATCCATATACACCTACACAAGAATCTGTTATTACAAGTTTTGAAGAAGGTTCAGTAGGCGGTGATGCTAATGCGTTCTTATTGGCTGCTGATACTATCCAAGACGAAGTAATGGCACAGGTCAATAAGATTAAGATTAACGCAGACGAAGCTAGCCTACGTGACATGATGGATAAGTTTAATGCGTTCATGACTGCTTATCACAATGTTGGCAAAGGTATTCTACAACCAGACATGTTTAACGACAGCATGGGCGAAAGCACAGAAGAACAAGTTGATGAAGCTGGTGCATTCCGCAAACCTGGTAGTCCAACAGCATACGATAGAGATTATGCAAGTAGCGTAAGTGGTATGGGTAGAACTAATGGGCCAAAAGGGTATGACAGTGATGGCAATCCTCAAGGCGGCGGATATGATGAATATCCTAATGAGCCACGTGGTCAACGTTATCAAGCTCCGCAAGACAGACCTGTAATGACTGGCATGTTCTTTTATAATGTACAACCAGGTCAAGAAGAACTTGCCGCAAGTTTAGGTGTTAAGAAAACAAAAAGTGGTAAGTGGGCAAAGACCAAATATACTACTAGCGGTGATTCTTTTAAATTTCAAAAGGGCAGAGCTGATAAAGAGTTTGGCGTCGGCAAATGGTGGGCTCCTAAAACAGAAAGTGTTGAGCAAGGTGTGGCGGAAGGTCTAAGTTTTAAAGATTATTTTAATTTAACAGAAGCTAAAAAAGGTCTTGAATAATGAGATACTTAGCTGTTGCACTAATATTGTGCTTAACTGGATGTGCTAGTATTAAGGAAATGATTCCTAGTTTTCAAGACGTTAATCAATCAGCTAAGATTATTGATGTGCGTCAAAGTGTAGCACAGTTAGATTGCAAACAACCACATGCACCGCAAGTTAAACAGATTAAAGATAACCTAGAATGGTTTGAACTATATAGTACTAGTAAAGGCGAAAGACAAAACGATGTATTGCGTTTGATTAAACCAATGCAAGAAACTGTAGATGATTTTTACAAACGTAGTACAAGTGAAAAGCAAGGTAGCGATACCTATTGCGAGATTAAGAAAAAGTTAATGACTACACAGGCCGAACGTGCGGCTAGTGTAGTACTAGGGAGATTCTAATGAACGAACTTATGCAATGTATTAACTCAGGTAAAGGCTGGGCGGCTGAACGTGCTAATACAGCATATCAGATTGGACAGGCATTAGAATCTGGACAGATTGATCCAAGTGAAGCAAAAGAGTTATTAGAAGATTTGGTTAGAACAGATAGATTAGATGCAGAAGCAGACGATATGGCTCTTAAGGCCATGTTAGTCACAGGCATCTATGCAGTAATACAGATATGTGGCTAATATGGAACAGTTAATCAACGCATTAAAAATAGCATTTGCCAGTGAATATGCATTTGCATTAAAAGCACAAAACTTTCATTGGAACACTGAAGGTCCAGACTTTTACGAGTTTCATTTGTTGTTTGAAACAATCTATGACGAAGTTTACGGAAGTATTGATGCATTTGCAGAAAATATTCGTAAAAGCGGTGCATACACTCCTGCTAGCTTATCTAGATTTAGTATGTTAACCACAGTGGAAGATGAGAATCAAGTTATTGATCCACGATCAATGACTGCTGAACTGTTAGCTGACAGTGATAAACTAGCACAGTTAATGGCAATGGTTTATAAAATGGCTGATGCCGCAGGCGAGTTTGGTCTATCTAACTTCTTAGCTGATCGTCAAGATGCACACCGCAAGCACAGCTGGTTCCTACGTTCTACATTAAAATGAGAGAAAATGAATATCCAGTCTATCCAGAAGATGATGGCACCGACCGTCCTCGCAACCCTTACAGCCCTGTATAATGGCCTAGCATTGTTTGGGTGCGGCCTAGCTGGTATTCCTTTGACTATTGGAGATTTACAAGATTATGAGAGCAAGTGAATTTATAATCGAATCATGGAGTCAGAAATACAAAAAGAGTATTAACTGCTCGCATCCTAAAGGCTTTAGTCAACGTGCTCACTGTGCCGGCAGAAAGAAACACAACGAAAGTGTTGAAATGGAAATGGTCTGCCCTGATTGCAACATGTGTGAATCCCATGGCAATCTTAGTGAAATTAAAAAAGGTGCCAAAGACAGCAACGGCTTTACTAAATGTTGGTCCGGATATCATGCCGCAGGTACAAAGAAAGGTAAGAACGGTTCAGTACGTAACTGTGTAAAGAACGAAAGCACAGAGCTAGAAGAAGAGTTTGATCTTATTGAATCGATTATATCCAACCTAGCTTTACGTAATGGTGTTAACGAAGATGCTGTCTGGGAAGATTTAGAAACACTCACAGACGATGAGCTATATGTGTTTGCTGTTACACAACCAGTTAATGAAGATTGGCAGAAAGTTAACAAACACGATAAGACTTCGGGCATGAGTCAAAAGGCTGTCAATGCCTATCGTAGAGAAAATCCAGGTAGCAAACTAAAAACTGCCGTAACGACTAAACCTAGTAAACTAAAAAGAGGTAGCAAAAGTGCCAAGCGTCGATCAAGTTATTGTTCTAGATCCGCTGGACAAAAACGTATGCATCATATAGATTGTTCAAAGACTCCAGATAAGGCAATCTGTGCGGCACGTCGTCGTTGGAACTGTTAATGCGAGCAAAAGAGTTCCAGCCAAAAAAACTAGTTATCTTTGATATAGATGACACGCTGGTTCATACACAAACTAAAGTCCACGTGGTCAAAGACGGACAGGTAACTAAAGAACTTAACAGTCATGAGTTTACACACTATAAACTACAACCGGGAGAACAGTTTGATTTTGAGAACTTTCGTAACGCACATGACTTTTTCCACAAAAGTAAACCGATCATTCCAATGATGAATCAACTCAAGCAAGACATCGCTACTGGTAACAAAGTAGTAATGGTAACTGCTCGTGCTGACTTTGATGATAAAGAGCTATTCTTAGATACATTCCGCAAGTATGGTGTAGACATGGCAAAAGTTCATGTTTATCGTGCAGGCAATATGACTGGCAAGATTCAAACAGAAGAAAAGAAAAAAATTATTATACGTAACTTGTTAGACAAGGACATTTATACTAAAGCCATAATGTATGATGATGCTGTTCCTAACTTAGAATCATTTGTAGAACTTAAGAAAGAATATCCAAAGACCAAGTTCTATGCCTGGCATGTTAGCTTAGAGGGCAAAGCAAGCGAATATCAACGTACCGATGAAAATTTTGCTGATGGAAAGCACCCAGAAGATAAAGGTGATGCTAAACGTCACGGCATTAACACTAAAGCATCAGTAAGCAGTTTACGTAAAACTGCTAAACAAGGTGGCCGTAAAGGTCAACTAGCACACTGGTTAGCAAATATGAAAGCAGGGCGAGCAAAGAAACATTAAAGAACACACTACCTTAGGACCAGTACTCGTTACTGACTCAAGTGTGCGCCGGCTGCTGGCGCAGGACGGCCCGATTCGCTACCGGGAATCCTGAAAGTGAGCATTTTTTTACGGCTAAATATTAGATGATTATATTATATACGCTAATAGTAACACATATCACAATTGTCTGCGTTACCCTGTTCCTACATAGAGGGCAAGCGCATAAGGGATTTGTTTTTAATCCTGTACTAGAACACTTTATGCGCTTCTGGTTATGGCTAACAACCGGAATGGTTACTAAGCAGTGGGTAGCTATACATCGAAAACATCACAGATTTAGTGACGAACCCGGTGATCCTCATAGTCCGCATGTATATGGTATATGGCATGTATTATTTAAAGGTGCAGGATTGTATCATTCTGCAAGTAAAGACGCTGAAATGATCCAACAATACGGTGTAGGCACACCCGATGATTGGATTGAACGCAACGTGTACACCCAACACAGTCGCCTGGGCATTCTCCTAATGTTAGTTATAAACTTATTGTTATTTGGGCCGTTAGGCCTTATAGTGTGGGGTGTACAAATGATATGGATACCATTCTGGGCCGCTGGTGTTATCAATGGAGTCGGACATTGGGTTGGGTATCGTAACGGCGAAACAAAGGATCAAAGCCGCAATATTAGCCCTTGGGGTATTATTATCGGCGGTGAAGAGCTACATAATAATCATCACCTTAATCCAGCTAATCCTAAACTAAGCAGAAGTTGGTTTGAGTTTGACATGGGTTGGATGTGGTTTACCATATTTAAAACGCTTAGACTAGCTAAACTTAGATAAATATTACTATGAGAGCAAAAGAATTTATTATTGAACAAGGCCACGGTGGGACAAAGAAGATTGATCCTACACATAAAGCCGCGATAAGAAATGTTATGACATTTCCTAGTATGAATCAAAGTACAGGAAGTGCCTACTTAGGTTGGCGCATGGGTATTGCTCTTGCAGGCGCACCTGATTATCCTACCAAGATGGAAGCAGATAACTGGATTGGTGGTGATCCTTTACTATCACCGTATACTAAAGAAGAAATGGATATGGTCAAAGCTGCCGCTAAGGCTGTAGGCGGAGGTGTTCCAGAAAACTGGACTGGTAAACGTAGTGAAGAACTTCCTGGTACACATAAAACAAGTCCAGTAGCTAAACCAAAAAGAAACAAATACGGCGTATGAAAATAAACGAACTATTAACAGAAGCACCTATTGACTTTGATCCTAGTGAGCCAATGAATCCCTTAGTACATAGTCATCAAGGCGCTAATCCAGGCAAGCTACAATATCGTATGCTACGTGCGGCAGGTCAGTTAAAGGATCTTGCTAAAAGAGCAGAACACGCTAGTCCATTAGAATGGGAAACGATTTCTAAAAACTTTTCAGAACTAGCAATGAACGTTGAACAGATTAGACATGGTCTAGAAGAACTGGCCGCGCAACGTAAAAAAGGTGGCGTCCGTTCAAGAGGCATTGATCCAAACATTGGATAAAATATAGTTGACACTGTCAACGCAAGGCTATATAATAAGGCATTACTAAGGAGAAGTTATGGGCGCACGTACCTATGGACCAGAAGAAAAGGCCAAGCTAGAAAGACTTATCAACGAAGGCGTTCAAATCAAATATGAAATGGAAAGCCTGTCAGAAGGACTCAAAGAAACTGTTAAAGCAGTTGCCGAAGAGTTAGAAATCAAACCCGCACTAATTAATAAAGCTATTTCCATTGCACATAAAGGTAACTGGAATGACGTATTCAGCGACTTTGACGATCTTGAAACTTTGATCGTAACTGTAGGCAAGGATAAATGATTGCTACAATATTTGCTCCAACTCTACAATGGATTAGAGATGATTGGTCTAGTCATCCTCTACGTTTTTGCGTTGAGTTGCTCGCTTGGGCTATTAGTATTGGTTGCAGTATTACTATGGCGCTCACAGTCCCTACTCCACCGCTTATTATTCTTTATCCTATTTGGATCACTGGCTGTGCCATGTATGCTTGGGCTAGTTGGACTAGGAAATCTTTTGGTATGTTGGCTAACTATATACTGTTGACCACTATTGATAGTATAGGCTTGATTAGGATGCTAAGTAATTAAGAGAAAGGTTTAGTCAGCCATAAATGACTGCATTGGTATTTGTCAGCCCTAAATGACATAAGGAGAAATATGAGTTATGTAGATGCTCTCTTTGACAGAGAGAACGACACTATTAAAGTCGTCGAAAGAAACAATAAAGGCGAACGGGTCTATAAAGAGCACCCTGTACGCTACACATTTTACTACCCGGATCAACGAGGCAAGTTTACTAGCATTTATGGTGATCCACTTACTAAGGTAGTATGCAAGAACACTAAAGACTTCCGGAAAGAAGTTTCTATTGCTTCAAATAAAGAATTGTACGAAAGTGATATTAATCCAATCTTTGTACACTTATCTGAAAATTATCTAAATCAAGATGCGCCTAAATTAAATATCTGCTTCTTCGACATTGAGGTAGACTTTGATCCAGAACGTGGCTACAGCACTCCAGAAGATGCGTTCATGCCAATCACTGCGATTACTGTTTACCTAAAATGGATGAAGAAGTTAATTACACTAGCAATGCCTCCTAAAGGCATGAAGATGGAAGATGCTGTTAAACTAGTGTCTGATATTCCGGATACACATTTGTTTGACAATGAAGGTGATATGTTAGAAACATTCTTGGACTTAATCCAAGACGCTGACATTATCAGTGGTTGGAACAGCGAAGGCTATGACGTTCCGTATACTGTTAATCGTGTTACTCGTGTATTAAGCAAAGAAGATACCAAACGCTTCTGTCTATGGGGACAGTTACCCAAGAAACGTGAATATGAAAAATATGGGAAGCAGGCTGTTACATATGACTTTCACGGTCGTGTACATTTAGATAGTCTTGAACTATATCGCAAATATACATATGAAGAACGCCATACATATCGATTAGATGCTATTGGTGAAATGGAAGTAGGAGAAAACAAAACTGTCTACGAAGGTACCCTTGATCAGTTGTACAACAATGACTTTCACAAATTTATTATCTATAACAGACAAGATACACTACTGTTAAACAAACTAGATGATAAACTAAAATTTATTGATCTTGCCAACACACTAGCACACGAGTGTACTGTATTGCTACAGACCACAATGGGTGCTGTTGCTGTTACTGAACAGGCTATTATTAATGAATGTCATCGTAGAGGATTCCAAGTTCCTAATAGACAAAAGCGTGACGAAGATGCTGACAACAGCGCCGCAGGTGCGTATGTTGCTTATCCCAAAGAAGGTATTCACGAATGGATTGGTTCTTTAGATATTAACAGTCTTTATCCGTCAGCCATTCGTGCGCTTAACATGGGTCCAGAGACTATTGTTGGACAGTTACGTCAAACTGAAACTGATAACTTTATCCACGAACAAATGACACTTAAGAAAAAGTCATTTGCCGCAAGTTGGGAAGGTATGTTTGGATCATTAGAATATCAATATGTTATGGAACAACGTATTGATAAAACTATTACCATTGATTGGGAAGATGGTAATAACACCGAACACTCTGCCGCCGAAGTCTACAAGTTAATCTTTGACAGTAATCAACCATGGATGATTAGTGCTAACGGCACTATCTTTACCTATGAAAAAGAAGGTATTATTCCGGGACTGTTAAAGCGTTGGTATGCTGAACGTAAAGAAATGCAGGCCAAACTTAAAGATTGTATCAAAGCAGAAAACAAAGTCGAAGAAGAATATTGGGATAAAAGACAGTTAGTTAAGAAGATTAACCTAAATAGTCTGTACGGTGCTATCCTTAACGCTGGTTGTAGATTCTTTGACAAGCGTATTGGACAGTCAACTACCCTAACAGGACGACAAATTGTTAAACATATGGCTGGTAAGGTGAACGAGATTATTACAGGCGATTTTGATTATCGTGGTAAAGCTATTATCTACGGTGATACTGACTCCTGTTATTTCTCTGGATATACAACGCTAAAGAAAGACATTGACTCCGGTGCTATCCCTTGGACTAAAGAAAACGTTATTGCATTGTATGACCAAGTCGGCAACGAAGTTAATAAAACATTCCCCAGCTTTATGGAAGATGCGTTTCATTGTCCGCATAGTCGCGGAGAAGTTATTAAAGCCGGTCGAGAAATTGTTGCTATTAAAGGCTTATTCATTACTAAGAAGCGTTATGCTGTTCTTTACTTTGATAAAGAAGGCAAGCGTACAGATATAGATGGCAAGCCTGGTAAGATTAAGGCTATGGGTTTAGATTTAAAACGCAGTGATACCCCTGAATTTATTCAGAATTTCTTGAGTGATATTTTAGAACGTGTGTTAACTGCTGGCTCAGAGGATGAAGTTTTAGAACACATTACCCGATTCCGCAGTGAGTTTAAAGCTAGGCCAGGATGGGAGAAGGGCAGTCCTAAACGTGCTAACAACATTACGGACTATCAGGCTAAAGAAGCAAAAGCAGGTAAAGCCAATATGCCCGGACATGTTCGAGCAAGTATCAATTGGAATACACTACGCCGTATGAATGGAGACAAGTATTCTATGCAGATTACAGACGGACAAAAAGTCATTGTTTGTAAACTAAAGCCAAATCCAATTGGCTTCACTTCGGTTGCATATCCAGTAGACGAATTACGTTTGCCTAAATGGTTTATGGAATTACCGTTTGACGACGCAGAAATGGAACAGACTATTATTGACAACAAACTAGAAAACTTAATTGGAGTTTTAGGTTGGGACATTAAGAGTACGGAAGAAAAAAACACTTTTAATCAACTCTTTGAGTTTTAAAAGGTTGACAATACATATTAATCAATATACAATACAACTAAGGAGAATTTTATGATTAAGGACATTTTAACAGACATCGTAGCACATACACACAGCTTGGGTTTTTTACCTTTGGTAAAAATTACAGGTGACAAGGCTACCACAACAATTGAGTCAATGGCTGAGGATCGTTCAGTTATTGTAACTGCTAGTGCTCATAAGGCAGTTGACGAATTTGAAGGCACATTTGGTATGCCAAACTTAGACAAGTTGAATCTTCACTTGAAGAACCCAGAGTATAAAGAAAATGCAAAAATTGATGTTTCTACCGCAGAACGCAACGGTGCTACTATTCCTGTTGGTTTGCATTTTGAAAATCAAACAGGCGACTTCCAGAACGACTATCGCTTTATGAATGCAGATATCATTAACGAAAAGTTAAAGACTGTCAAGTTTAAAGGTGCAAGCTGGGACGTAAGTTTTGAGCCAACTGTTACTGCTATTCAGCGTTTGAAATTGCAAGCGGCTGTACACACTGACGAAACTGTTTTCCAAGTGCGTACAGACAATGGTAACTTGGTATTCTTCTTCGGCGATGCAAGTACACATGCAGGTTCGTTTGTGTTCCAAGCAAATGTTAGCGGCAAGTTAAAGCATACATGGGCATGGCCTGTACAACAAGTTATTAGCATCCTAAATCTTTCTGGCAATATTACTATGAAAATTAGTGATGCAGGTGCTATGCAGATCACTGTTGATTCTGGTGTTACAGAATATAACTACATCCTTCCAGCGCAGAGCAAGTAATTATGAATAGCGTACAGATAATATCAGCATGTTTAGCGTTCTTGGTACTGTGTGGTGCTGTATATCGGCACATAGGATTTGACAAGATGAAAGAATGTTACGGCATGTGGTTGAAAAAAGAATACTGGACTGATTATAATACTGTAGAGTTTGCCAGTTGGGCGGCCAAGGCCTGTATCATTATTCCCGGCCTAATCTTTGGTATTAGCATTTGGTGGTTATATTTCTTCACATTAGCAACAAGCCTAACACTTATATGGGCCAGTGAAAAGAAACTGTTACCCACACTAGTAGGATTTAACACCATATGGGCTTGGATCAGCTGTATGGTATTGGCGCAACATTTACTTAAATGAATAAAAATCTAACAGCAACGCAAAGCGATTACGCATATTTCTTGCCAGCTACGTCAGGATTCTATAGTACATTCATAGGCAAACAACGCTATGGAAACTATGTAGATCCTGCACGTATTCCTCCAAGTCTTGCTAATGGTGTGGAAAGCCTTAACTATCTTAATCCAGACAAGGGTCAGTTTTACTTTGATCACTGTTTGTATTCAGCAGGTCATGCTAACTTAGACCTTAATAAACCAGACGAAACTGAAGACATGTTCCGTAATCGTGATCGTAATACCAGTTGGGTATTAGGTGACTCGGGTGGATTCCAGATCGGTAAAGGTGTTTGGCCTGCTGATTGGAAAGATCCTAACTGTCCTAAAGCCGCATTGAAGCGTAAACAAGTTTTAACTTGGATGGATAGTCTAATGGACTATGGCATGGGTCTTGACATTCCTGCGTGGGTCGCTCGTAGCCCGGCAGGACGTGCGGCTACTGGTATTAGTACATATAACGAAGCAGTACAAGGTACGTTTATTAATAATGAATATTTTATTAACAATCGTAATGGCAACTGTAAGTTTTTAAATGTTCTTCAAGGCGAGAACCATGCTGATGCCGAAGGTTGGTATCAGCATATGAAGAAATACAGTGACCCAACAATCTATGGCGACCGTGCATTTAACGGTTGGGGTATGGGTGGACAGAATATGTGTGATATCCACTTAGTACTTAAACGTCTAGTAGCACTACGTTTTGATGGGTTGTTAGAAAAAGGCCATCAAGACTGGATGCACTTTTTAGGTACTAGTAAGTTAGAGTGGGCTGTTCTATTAACAGACATTCAACGTGCTGTACGTAAACATCATAATAGTCAGTTTACTATTAGCTTTGACTGTGCAAGTCCATTCTTAGCAACTGCTAATGGGCAGATTTATATTAACACCGAAACAGACGATCGTACTAAATGGGTCTATCGTATGCAAGCATCAGCTGATGATAAAAAGTATGCTACTGATACCAGATTATTTAAAGATGCTGTACTACAAGACAAGATATTTGAAAAATTTGAATCAAGTCCAATCATTGATCAAATGCAAATGAAAGATATTTGTATCTATAAGCCAGGCGACCTAAATAAGAATGGTAAAGAAGGTCGTACTAGTTGGGATAGTTTTAGCTATGCACTAATGATGGGACATAATGTTTGGATGCATATCAATGCGGTACAGGAAGCCAATCGACAATATGATTTGGGCAAATTGCCATCCATGTTAGTTGACGAACGCTTTGATAGAGTGTATTATAAGGACATAGTAGAAGCAATATTTTCAACCAGTGATAGAGGCATTGCCGATGCTGTTGTAGAAGAATACAGCAGATACTGGATGAGTATTATTGGTACTAGAGGCGCAACAGGTAAAAAGACTGTAAATGCACAAACACATGCAGACATACATTTTGAAATCGAAGCTAACCTAGAACCAGAAAAGAAAGCCAAAGTTGAACCTAAAGAAATTATACTTAACCCGAGTTTATTTGAATGAAACGTGATTATACAGATGGCGTAAGTGAAGCAGTAAACTTCTTCATTGGTAATGAAGTAGAACATACTCCTGCGTTTGGTATGCGTACCTTGTTTGTTACCGGTATTCATAACGAGCAAGTGATTGAACATTTGCTTGGAGATGAAAACTGTTTACTTGATACTAGTAAGCATATTAAACATATTTTCTTTGGTGCTAATCATAGTTTTAATCCGCAATGGAATGACTATGAAGGTTGGAAATCGTGGGAAGAAATGATTACCTATTTCTTAGATCGAGACTATCTATGCTCATTAGATATCCCATTAAGTGCAGTAGAAGAGTTTCACGATGGTGGGTTAAATGATTATGCAAACTTTATTCCACAAATTAGAGTTCCAATTCCTTATATTAAATTATGGAATTATAATACAATGCTTAAAATTGATGACAAAGATTTTAAAGCAACTAATCCCGGCGTGTGGTCTCATAGCCTACACGATCTCCAAGACCGTAAGAAGTTCACCCCGTGGGCAGATTACAAAAATGACACTATCTTAAAATGATTATTAGACAAGACCAAAGACCAAATAAAATGATCTGGGTTACCTTACGCAAGGAAGGTATCCACTGCTACCCAGCGGCGGCAACAGATCCAAACTTAGCTACAGGAGATGAATATGATGTATCGTTCCTTGCTAATCCTCACCGCCACATCTTTCATTTCAGGGTGTGGATCAGTGTGCAACATAATGACAGGGACATCGAGTTCATCCAGTTCAAACGATGGCTCGAGTCGCTGTATAATGGTCAAGGTTCCGTTCTAAGCCTTGACTACAAGAGTTGTGAGATGATGTCAGACGATTTGTATAACATCATCGCACTAAAGTATCCAGATCGTGAGATCTGGATTGAGGTCTCCGAAGACGGAGAAAATGGTTCATTCATCAAATATTAATTTAAGGAAATAAAGATGAAAAAAGAAGTCGTTCAGATTTTTGACGATCTAGAGGCCCTGCATGATTTTTGCAGGTTAAATATGGCTCCTTTTAACGAGGCAGACCTTTATAACAGAGGTTCAAAAGTTTGGAGAGATTACGAATACAGTAAGCGTCCACGCAACTATGAACGCAAAGAGTATCAAGGCAATAAGCCACGCAATAATAACGGTGGCTATAATAACTACCGCAACGGTCGTCAGTAATGGCAACTGTTTACCTAGTAGATCTTGAGCCTGTAGAAACTCGCTACACGGCTCAATGGAAGACTCACCTTCCTGCTATCTTACAAAAGAGAGGACATGATGTCACGATTATATCTGGCCCTAGCAATATTCCTAGCGCCACTACTCCTGGTGCATTTCTTAATTTTGGGGGTACTAATATCTATAAGGCAGACCAAGTTGCACAACTTGGAAGACTTTTTTGTGCAGGATCCATCAAGGTCGGCGATCATTTTATTTTTACTGACGCTTGGCATCCAGGCATTATTAATCTAAAGTACATGAGTGAGTTGTTACAGATTCCTGTAACTATTCATGCACTATGGCATGCCGGTAGTTATGATCCTCAGGACTTCTTAGGAAGGCTTATTGGTGATAAGCCTTGGGTTAGGCATGCGGAGTTTAGTTTTTTCAGTGCAATCGATCACAATTACTTTGCTACACAGTTCCATATAGATTTGTTTTGTAAAACATTTTTAGAAGATACTCCAAAACAAGAATGTATAGCAAACGGAAATATTGTACGTACAGGATGGCCTATGGAATATATGGAAGATACGTTAACTATGTATAAGAACATGCCTAAACGTGATCTTATACTGTTCCCTCATCGTATAGCGCCAGAGAAACAGGTTGAAATTTTCCGTGATTTAAAACATTGGCTACCTCAATATGAGTTTGTAGTATGTCAGGACCAACAGCTAACAAAAAATGAATACCATAACTTGTTAGGAGAGGCTAAATTAGTTTTTAGTGCTAATTTACAAGAAACACTTGGTATTAGTTGTTACGAAGGTGCAGTAGTAGATGCTATACCGTTAGTCCCTGATAGATTGAGCTATACAGAAATGTATTACGACACATTTAAGTACCCGAGCGAGTGGACTGAAAGTTGGGACAAGTACGAAGAAAATCGAATGAATCTTTGTCATAAGATAATCCAATACATGACCAATTATACACAGTTTATTCCTACTGTAAAAAAACAAGCAAGAGACTTACACGATCAATTCTTTAGCGCAAATGGATTACTCAACAACATCAAATAACGTAGGCATTATTGCCCAAGAAGTACTTGATACTATTACTATCGATACTAGCTCATGGAATATGAGCTCCGGTACTGGTTCTAGCTATTATTATACTGCCGGTGCAGGAGTTGGCGGCAGTTCTGATACTATTACTATCAGTAATGGCGGAACCGGTATCAGTAACTATACAATTGGCGGAGGTCTTACGTCGTCTGGTACTGTTAGTATTGGAACTATAACCGGAGTCGGTACAGGATATAATTGGGGCATAACGGAAGAATTTGTAAATTGTTTGCCGGACTTTAATAGAGTACAGGCCATGTGTGAACAATATCCCGGATTAAAGATTGCCTACGAAAAATTTGTAACAACATATAAGTTAGTGAAAGATGATTATGATAGTCCAAAAGATTAAAAACAAATTCTTTTCCTTTTTAGAAAAACATGATCGTAAACGTATCATTATGGATCGTCAATGTAACGAGCCGTTGTTAACTCGTTACTATCTGTTCTTGAAAGATCGCAAGCGTTTTCCGTTTAATGCGTTCTTACACAAATTTCACAAAGGTGATCCTGGAGATGTACATGATCATCCTTGGCCTTACTTTACTTTAATTTTAGCAGGCGGCTATTACGAATGGGTGCCTAAATTTGCTAACGGGATTATGATTGGCGAAATTCGTATGTGGCGAGGCCCTGGTCATTTTAGATTTTGTAGTTCTACTAGCTATCATCGAATTGAATTAAAAGAAGGTATTACGCCTTGGACCTTGTTTATGCCTGGTCCGCAAAGACGAGAATGGGGATTTCTTGTCAATAATAAATGGATACACACCGATGAGTACCTTGAAACAAACAAGCAACATTAAAAACGGATTGGTTGGAAGTACTGTAACCATTGCTCCTGGTTACGGAGCAGTACCTCCACAACTGAGCGGGCATGTTTATACAACTACTTCTTCAGGTACATCTGGACAGTTTTTAACGTCCTCTGGCAGTAATGGAACTACTTGGACCACTGGCACTAGCACTATCAATGCCAATCCTGCAATAACTGTTAAACAAACCAATCCGCCAGAATTAGAAGTCAAAGGCAGGATGGTTATTAATGGTATAGACTTAGAAGAACGGTTGAATACAATCGAAAAAGTCTTGCAAATTCCCGAACGAGATGTTAAACTAGAAAAGAAGCACCCAAAGCTAAAGAAACTGTATGATGAATACATACACGCATTGGGTAAGTATAGAACATTTGATGCACTTAAAGGAGATAACGAATGAAAACCTTACACGAATCAGTAGCACATACCTACAAAGAAATGACCATTAAAGAAAATCCTGGATTTAGGATTCGTTTAGAAAAACACGAAGTAATTAATCCTAAAGGTTTGTTTAGCCTTGATATTATTCAAGAAAGTCTTAAAGACGGTGAAGTACAAGATACTGCTACTTACAATTTCTTTATGACTAAAGATGAATTGCAAAATCTTGCACAGGGTTTAACTGCATGAAAAAAATATACTACAGTTGGAAAGACGTCGAAGGTGCTTGTTTAGATATTGCTAGACAAGTAATTTCTAGCCAATGGCGGCCTGACTATATTGTAGGCATTACTCGCGGTGGTGCAATCCCCGCAGTAATGTTAAGTCAGTTTTTTAATATTCCCATGCGTCCATTACAAGTGTCTTTAAGAGACGGTGGAGATTGTGTTAGCGATTTAGGTATGGCCGAAGATGCATTTGGTCATGATGAAGATCCTAAAAATATCCTTATTGTAGATGACATTAATGATCAAGGAAGTACAATTGCTTGGATTAAGAAAGACTGGCCGAGTGGCTGTTTTCCTGATCATAACCAATGGACAAAGACATGGGGACATAATGTTCGATTTGCTACTTTAACAAACAATATGGCTAGTAAAGAAACTGTTGACTATAGTGTTTGGGAAGTTAACAAAGCAGAAGAAGATTGTTGGTTAGTTTATCCGTGGGAAGAATTTTGGCGCAATGACAACTGATATTGAAAGGGCACTTGATGAAAAACGAGCACCGTGGACAGGTATTGAATACCGAACCAAAGATTATTGGGTCTTCCGAGATGCCTACCCAGTTACGGAAGGACATCTGTTATTTGTGCCTACCAAAGAAGACTGGGACCATCTCTGGGACTGTTACAAAGCCGCATACAAGTTCGGTTACATGGGAGTCGACTCGGGTAGGTGGGACGCTTTTAATGTCGGACAAAACGTTGGCGAGGCTGCTGGACAAACAGTAATGTATCCACACGTACATATGATACCTAGACGTACAGGCGATATGAAAGATCCGCGTGGCGGAGTTAGGCATGTTATTCCAGAAAAAGGAAATTACAAAAATGAGTAAGTGTACTTGCGGCCGTACTATTAACGACCCTTGGTGTGATGGTAGTCACACATTAACCGAAGAACAGTATAAAGAACGCTGTAGAGAAATCGAACTTGAGGAATACAAACGTCAAGCTCAAGAATTATGGAACGATTCATGCACTAGCATTAGGTCTAATGATGCCAAGTGAGTGCGATGTGCGTATCGACTGGGATAACCAAAATGGATTCTGGTGGAATGAAACTTGTGCATTAGTATTATCAGTTTTTGGGTTACCTGGAAATAGATACGAGTCTCATCCAGACTCAGACTATATGCTGTTTAAATTTAAATCAAAAAAGGATGCAGAATTATGCCGCATACTGTTAAGCGAACGATTCTAATAACTATAGCAATCGGTGTATATGTTGCTGTAATGTTTTTAGTATTTCCAATGATAATGTCAAAAAAAGGTGATGTTATTAAGATTGACTGCACGTGGAGTGAGATAAGTCCAGACTTTAGTCCAGAAATAAAACAAGCGTGTCGTAAAGCTCGTATAGCAAATCCCACATGATAAAATTTAATCTCAGCTTACTAAATCCTTTCAAACACGAAAACTTTATTGGTTTATATAATTGGAGTGGTAAGATTACCAAAAATAAATCTTGGGAAGTAGAGTTATACTACTATGCCTACGAATGGTTTATTTTTAACATAGATCTATCTTGGATTGGTCGAGATCATGCTGGTCCAAATTTTGAAGTTGGTGTATTTGGCTACAATTTAAGTGGCAATATATACGACAATAGACATTGGGATTATAAAAATAAATGTTGGGAAACACTTGACAACGACCTAAATAAAGTAGTATAATAACACAAAGACATCCACGTCATTAACTCGGAGAATTAAAATTGACAACATTTACAACAGAAGATTTACAAAATGTCATTGCTGGCGCAGAACAGCAGGGCGATGACGACAAAAACTATAAAGAAGCATACTTAGGCGACTACCTTCGTTTTAAAATGAAACGTGAAGGAAAACGCTTTTGGGCTGGTGACAACATCAGCGAGTATGTTACTGAAGCTGACAAAGAACAGTTAATTAACGATGCCGCTGAAGCATTTGAAACTGTGTTAGATAGATTGCTAATTGATCGTGAAACAGATCCCAATAGCAAAGGTACAGCTAGACGATTAGCTAAAATGTATTTTAACGAAGTAATGGCAGGACGTTATGAACCAGCACCGGATGCAACAGCTTTTCCAAACGACAGTAAAGATAGGTATGAAGGCATGTTGGTGGTTAGGAGTGAGCTTCGTAGCATGTGTAGCCATCATCACCAGCCTGTTAGTGGTGTTGCCTACATCGGGATCATCGCCGCCCAAAAACTCATTGGATTGTCCAAGTATACACGTATTGCCCAATGGTGTAGTCGTAGAGGAACCCTACAGGAAGAATTGTGTAATGACATAGCAAGAGAAATACAAAAGGCAACAGGATCAGAAAACGTAGCAGTCTACGTTCAAGCAGTTCATGGGTGCTGTGAAAATCGCGGCATTATGGCACACTCTAGTCTAACACAGACTACAGTTTTAAAAGGTGCATTTAACACCGATGGCAACACAAAGAAAGAGTTTTTTGATAACATTAAACTTCAACAAGAATTTGCACCACGATGACCTACTGTTTAATACCAATGACTCTTCCCGAGATTAATAATCTTTTAGGGGCTAATTTTGTAAATACATTTCAAACTGAGATGGATTTGATTATTGCTCCTTTAAGAAAATATATTGCAAAAGGATATCCATTAGCACTAGGTAAAGAACAATGGGAGTATGTGGTTTCTGAATCTATTCCTAATGCAGAATGGTGTGGTGCAGGAAAAAGCATTATCGATGTTAAGATTGGTAGCATAGGTATAGATGTCAAGGGCGTTAGTAAAGAAGAAACATCAACGTCGACTACCGAAGCTAGTATGTTCCAATCATTTAAAGAAGAAACAAAATTATATTTCAATAAAAAAGATACTGAAAGTATTTGGAATTTATTTGTCGATGGGTGGCTTTCCAAAGTTAAATCTGTAGATGAATATTATCTTATTGGTATTGTTAGAGAAAAAGAAACGCTTAACTGCTCACTGTGTGCATTTAAGGTTGCTGACACTAATCTATTATACGAGGACGATCTTTGTAAGTTCACAAAAAAGTCTATGAAAGTATCAGGATTAGCAGATTCTGCATTTATTGAAACAAGAGTTTACAGTAGCAAAACTAGATTAGAAATTAAATTTAAAAGCAAAGTTTGGCAAGACCCTAACTATGCTTTACCAATTTACAAATTTTAAGGAGACCCAAATGTCACAACTAAGCAAACTAGCAAAAGTAAATGAAAATATCAGCATCAATCGTTACGACAACGGTTGGATGGTTGAAATCGGTGGACGAGATAAAAAAGAAGATTGGAAAACTACCAAGACGCTTTGCAATTCAGAAGAAGAAGTACTTGCTCTAGTTAAAGAGTGGAATACATTACCTTTAGACGTTTAAGGAGAATATTATGTTTGGATCAAACTATACAGAAAACGGTTTTATTAACTATCGTTCTGCTGGAGAAATCAATCAAGCCATGGGTCGTGTTTACGGTTACATGGGTCTTGCCACATTGGTAAGTATGCTGGTCAGTTTCTTTGTGGGGACCAATCCAGAGTTAGTGCAGTTTTTCTTTACAGGTGCAATGCATTGGGTGGTAATGTTTGCGCCGTTGATTGCAGTATTTGGAATTGGCTACGCACTTAACAACGATCCGCCAAAAGAAACTGCTATACTATTATTAGCAGGCTTTGCGGCTATCATGGGCTTGAGCTTTGCTGTAATATTTGCGGTCTATACTATGAGCAGTATTTTTAGTGCCTTCATGGGTGCTAGTGTTCTGTTTGGAACAATGAGCTTCTACGGATACTTTACTAAAAAGAATTTAGATAGTTTAGGCAAGTTTATGTTTGTTGGATTGATTGCCATCATTATTGCCAGCGTTATCAATATCTTTATTGGTAGTAGTGTAATGCAGATGGTCATTTCAGCATTAGCCATTGTGATCTTCATGGGACTAACTGCTTACGACACCCAACAGATTCGTGAAATGGTTAGCGTTGATTCTAGCCCTGCCGTAGAAGTAATAGGTGCTCTAACTCTGTACTTAGACTTTATCAATATCTTCTTGAGCTTGCTACAGTTGTTTGGCGATAAAAAGGATTAATAATGTCAGTATATCTAATTAAACCACTTGAAAAGAAAAGCGTAGTTTACCACGTAGAAATGTTTCGTGAAAATGCGGACGGTTCTACTAGTTGGTTTAACTTAGACGAAACATGGCGATGGGGTCAAGGATTTATTGAATCAGATATGGATTGTAACCTTCCGTATAAAGATAGTGACCTTGCCTACTGTGATCCTAATGCAGGATGGGGTGCTGAACTAGACGATAGCTGTGCTTGCTGGTTTGAATTTAGCGATGATATTACTGAAGAAGAACAGGAAGCTATCAAAGAAGCATACTATGAAGGCGGTGCGGCTTGGTTGTTTGACGGCGAACATGATTGGCAAGAAGAGGATTCAGCTATTCATGTGTTAGCACCTTTCCAAGTTAGTCTTGTTGAAGATGACGGTACTATTATCGAAGAAAATGTAGTATTAAAGGATCGTCCAAATCCTAATACAAGTTGGCCGTTTAGTCCAGAATTTCCTAAGGAAGAATAAAATGAATTCAGTAGATATGGCAAATAATCTTATTCATCGAGCAAAGAACTTACAAGAGTTTGTTGTTGAAACCGATGTTCCGGAAGATTTTAGATTTAATGGCGTAATACCATTTGACATGCAGATTAAAGATAGTATAATAAGTGCTAAAGTAATAGCACTTGACTTTGATGAAGCTGTTACACAACTTGATAACTTTTTAGAAAGCTGTAAATGAATCCGCAACACCTATATACAATACGCTGGACACAACCCTATGCTACTTATCAGATGCGCCCGTATCTTCGCCAACTTCGTAATGACTATGAAGTTCAGATTGAAGATAAATTGGCTCGTGGTCAGTTCGATGATGCAAAAGCAGTCTTAGAAAGAATTATGAAATTATGAACTGGTTGAAACTCAAATTCCGAGATTGGATAAACAGCGCACAAGATATACATGAAACATCTACACGATCAAGTCGATTAATTAGTAGTGCTGAAGAAAAGACTATTAATGATGATCCTGTATTAAATTTCAAAGTTTATTCAGCAGTAGGTGGTAAGGTTGTAGAGTTTAGACGTTATGATCGTAAAAGTGATCGCAATGATAGCACCACTTACATTATTACTAATGATCAAGACTTTGGCGATCGCATTGCAAAAATTGCAACTATGGAAAATTTAAAAGCATGAAGATAGAAATTCCAGCAGAAGGTATTATGAAAACAGGCGATTGGGGAGATAGTAAAGTCTACCGAATCGCCTGTAATTGTCACGATGAATCCCACAATCACAATGTATGGATAGAAGCAGACGACCATGATATTGTTGTAAACATTTATACTACAGGCAAAACTAACTGGTGGAGTAAAACACGATGGTATCATATTTGGACATTACTAACCAAAGGTTATATCGATACCGAATCTAGTGTGCATTTAACCAAACAACAAGCTCTTAACTATGCAAATGTGTTACAATTGGCAATTAGTGATGTAGAAGAATTTAGGAAGAACAATGTCAAAAATTAAAATTGCAGAATTATTTTATAGCGTACAAGGTGAAGGACGGTACATGGGTGTTCCGTCTGTGTTTCTACGCACATTTGGTTGTAACTTTAAGTGTGCTGGCTTTGGTATGCCACGTGGTGAAGAAAGCCATGAAGCAACAGACCTTGCGGCTACACATACAATGATTAAAGCATTTGAAAAATATGAAGACTTGCCTTTGGTTAGTACAGGCTGTGATTCGTATGCTAGTTGGCATCCAGACTTTAAAGATCTAAGTCCAATGCTTGAAAGTAATGCTATTGTAAATCGAATTATGGAAATACTGCCGCACAAACGTTGGGAAGAAGAACATCTTGTCATCACAGGTGGCGAACCTTTATTGGGTTGGCAACGTGCTTATCCAGAATTGTTAGAACACGCTAGTATGGGTAGACTTAAAGAAATTACATTTGAAACAAATGGTACTCAGCCGTTAACTGATGAATTTAGATCATATTTGCACAACTGGCGTAAGGCAAATACAGATCGAGAGATTACCTTTAGTGTAAGTGCTAAACTTCCTTGTAGCGGAGAATCATGGGATGAAGCTATTCAACCACAGATTGTTTGCGAGTACGAATGGTTTGGTACTGCATATTTAAAGTTTGTTATTGCTACAGAACAAGACTTTGCCGATGCTGAGTGTGCTATTGCGGCTTATCGTAAACAGGGATTTAAAGGGCATGTATACTTAATGCCAGTAGGCGGCGTTGAAAGTGTCTATGCAATGAACAATAAGAATGTAGCATTACTGGCAATGAAAAATGGTTTGCGTTATAGTGATCGTTTGCAAGTACCGTTATTTAAAAATGAATGGGGAACCTAATGAATAAATGGATTGAAAAATTATTTGGCATTGATAAAATTAAAGCCAGAACAGAAGCCGCATTAAAACAAGCAGAAGAATCTATTCAAGTAGCCAATAAAGCCGCAACTGCCGCTGAGGCCGCGCAAAAAGCAGAAGAACTAGCCAAATTAGATCCAAAGGCTCGTGCTACTGCCAAAGGTGAGCCATATGTAGCAGTACTTGATACTAAAGTAAATCCGGACAATGTACGTAATGGCTTTTTTGAGCTTGACTGGAATGACCTTTTTGTGTTACAATTGAAACAAGCTGGATACGGATTTGACGGTGATGCCGACGAAGAGATTGTAGATCGTTGGTTTAGAGGATTATGCAAAGACGTGGCTAGCGAAGAAGGTATTGATATGACTGACCGAGGTGCGGGTTATATTAATGTTCGTAAGTTAACCGAAGGTAAAAGCGAAGTTTCATGACATATATTTTAGTAGATACTGCTAACACATTCTTCCGTGCCCGTCACGTCATTAAAGGTGACGCTGATATTAAGTTGGGCATGGCATTCCATATTACACTTAACAGTATCCGCAAGGCTTGGCAAGACTTTGGAGGCACACATGTAGTCTTCTGTCTCGAAGGTAGATCATGGCGCAAAGACTATTACACTCCTTACAAGGCGCAACGTGCGGCGGCTCGTGCGGCAAAGACTGTAAAAGAGCAAGAAGAAGAAACCCTGTTCTGGGAATCATTTGATGCATTTAAAGATTTCGTTACAGAAAAGACTAACTGTACAGTATTACAGAATCAGCAGTTAGAAGCAGATGATTTGATTGCAGGTTTTATTCAAAGTCATCCCAATGACGATCACGTGATTATTTCGACAGATACAGATTTCGTGCAACTCATTGCTCCGAATGTTAAGCAGTATAACGGAGTAATGGAACATACTATTACACACGAAGGTATCTTTGATAAAAAGGGCAAGCGTGTTATTGATAATAAAACTAAAGAAGCTAAAGTAGTTCCAGACCCACAATGGCTGTTATTTGAAAAATGTATTCGCGGTGATACTAGCGATAACGTGTTTAGTGCATATCCTAAGGTACGTAAGAATAAACTAGAAGAAGCATTTAAGGATAGAGCTAATAAAGGATTCGCGTGGAACAATCTCATGTTGCAACGTTGGGTTGACCATAATGGTGCCGAACATCGTGTGCTAGAAGATTATGAACGCAATCGTAAGTTAATTGATCTTACACAACAACCTGCAGATATTCGCAATATTATAACAGAAACTATCATTGGTGGCATTAAGCCAAAGGAAGTTACACAAGTTGGAATTAGACTATTAAAGTTTGCACAACTTTATGATTTACAAAAAATCTCCGATCAAGCATCTAGTTATGCTGATCCTTTAAACGCTAAGTATCCTGCGGCTAGCTATACTTGGCAAGTTCTAAATAAGAAGGAAGTACAATGACCGAAATCCATGCAAAGCCTGTAGTAGACGGAAAATTTTGGATTGTTGAACAAGACGAAAATAAAGTAGGTGTTCTAAAACTTACTGAACAGAAAAAATTTGTCTTTAGTTCAAAAGATACTATTACAGTATTTGATAATAAGAAAAAATTATTTGAAGCGTTTGGATCAAATTTCTTTGTAGCTAAAAAGAAAAACGAAGAAGTTGAATCATTAGATAGAGAAGTACACGGATATCCAACTAGCGGCGCACCATATAATCCCATGTATGATGTAAAGAAACACTTACCACTTTTTACTAAAAGTAATAAATCAAAATCGGTTTATTGTGCAGGCTACTATATTATTAAATTTGATAAAGGTTGGGTAAAGAGTTTTTGTCCTAAACTTATTACTGTTGAACGCTATCAATATGAAGGTCCATTTAAAACTGAAATGGAAATGAAACATAGGTTAAACAATGCAAACAGATAAGATTAATACAACTGTATTGACACAGTTTATGAATCAAATTAAGGCCGCTGATACTAGTAATCAGCGAGAAATTAGATTAGACATTGCTACTGCTAAAAACATACATCACACACTAGCATTAGTAATGACTAGATTAGCAGGCAACTATGAAGGTTTAATGCAGTCGCAGGCTAAGGAAGAACCAGTAATCACTGTTCAAATGGACGGTGGAGTATGGACGGAAAAGTAATGTAAATGCGATAAATATATACGTAGTTATCTGGAGATAGTATATATGAGTCGACCTAAACCAAATGTAGTACTTGAAAGCGTTAATAAAAAAACGTATAAGAGTGATCAAATCCTAGAAGCGGAAGCTATTTGGGCTGTTTTCTATCTAGGAAAACCTTTCAACTTAAAAAGTCAAAACAGCCTAAGTGGTTATCCAGGTAGCAAGTATAAGAAAGTCAGTTTTTCAAATCCTGGCCACGCACATAATCTTGCTAAAAAATTAAACACTTTATTCAATAGCAAAGACTTTGCTGTTTATAAACTAACAACTGGTGAAGAAATAAAGTGAACAGAAAAACCTACACTAAAATATTCTTAAAATCAGCAGGCGTTGCTGTTACAGAAGAAAATATTAGTGTCAGTATGCGAGTGTGGTGGCAAAACAACAGAACCAAAAGCGAAGGTGGTCTGCGTCTAACCGAAAAAGGTTTGGATTTTTTAAGAACTACTTTGGATTTGGCTGTTTACGAAGTTCCGTTTCCAACCGGATTCGATTTAAAACCACAAGTGATTATATTTTTGGATAGATTTATAGACTGTCCATATTTCTTAACAGATCGCTCAATAACTGTACTTTCGGAAAGAAAGTGTTTTGAGTTATACCTTTTTAACGGTGATGTCCAAAAATACGGAATTACCAAAGCCATGCGTAGCAAAAAAGCCACAGAAGAAAATAATTAAAAAAGTTCTTGACTTTTCTAGCGTTCTGCGTTATAATTCTAATACTGCGAAACAAAAGCAGAACTATTTTTTAACAGACAGGAGCTAGTATGGCAAAAGCAGAAGTTATCAATCGTCAAGTGAGCCCGAACGGTGCAAAGAACGCTATTCGTAAGGCATTTAAGAAACAGCGTCCATTGTTCCTCTGGGGTCCCCCGGGCATTGGTAAGTCTGATGTCATTCATCAGTTAGGCGCAGAAATGGATGCTCATGTTATTGACATTCGTTTGAGTCTTTGGGAACCTACCGATATTAAAGGTATTCCTTACTTTGACAGCAACTCAGGTACTATGGTTTGGGGTAGCCCAAGCGAACTGCCTACAAAAGAGTTTGCTTCTAAATTCCCCCACGTTATTTTGTTCCTAGACGAAATGAACTCTGCGGCTCCTAGTGTACAAGCGGCGGCTTATCAGTTGATTTTGAATCGTCGTGTTGGACAATATCATTTGCCAGATAACGTTCTTATTGTTGCGGCTGGTAACCGTGAAGCAGATAAGGGTGTTACTTACCGTATGCCTGCTCCGTTGGCTAACCGTTTTGTTCACTTGGAAATGCGTGTAGATTTTGATGACTGGTCACAATGGGCTACTGTAAACAAAGTACATCCAGATGTGGTTGGTTACTGCACCTTTGCTAAGAAAGACCTGTACGACTTTGATCCAAAGTCTAGCTCACGTGCCTTTGCTACTCCACGTAGCTGGTCCTTTGTTAGCGAGTTGTTGGAAGATGATGACACTAGCAACGACACATTGACTGATTTGATTGCGGGTGCAGTTGGAGAAGGATTGGCTATTAAGTTTATGGCTCACCGTAAGATCAGCTCTAAACTGCCTAAACCAGAAGACATCCTTACAGGCAAGGTTAAGAAAATGGAAACTAAAGAAATTAGTGCCATGTATTCTTTAACTGTATCATTGTGCTATGAGCTCAAAGATGCGGCTGACAAGAATGATAAGAAGTTTAACGACAAGGTTAACTACTTCTTCCAATTTATGATGGATAATTTTGAAACAGAATTGGTTGTTATGGGTACCAAACTTGCATTGACACAATATCAATTGCCGTTGGATCCAGACGAGATTGCATGTTTTGATGACTTCCATACTAAGTTTGGCAAGTATATTGCGGCTGCTCAAACCAAATAAGCAGAAAATAAAAGGTGTAGAAATACACCTTTTATCTTGACTTTTATACAGAATGACTGTATAATACATATATACAGTAAACATTTAGGAGCAAAAATGGCACATAGTACCGATCCAGTAATTGATAAAATTGTAGTAGCACGAGTAGGACTGCTATTACGTCATCCGTTTTTTGGCAATATGGCAACTCGAATGAAGCTCATTGATGCGTCAGATTGGTTACCAACTGCCGCTACCGATTTCCGTAACTTCTACTTTAACCGTGAGTTTTTTGAGAAAATGACTCCTCGTCAAGTTGAGTTTGTAGTAGCACACGAAATCTTGCATTGTGTATTTGATCACATGATGCGTAACGAAGGCAGAGAAAAACAAATTTGGAACATTGCCGCTGACTATTGTGTTAACGGTATCCTAAAGCGTGACCGCATTGGTGATGATCCTCCTGTTAAGTTCTTCTATGATCGCAAGTACGACAACTGGTCAGCTGAACAAGTCTACGACGAAATCTATAACAAGTATGATGAAGAACAACTTAACCAGTTAGGTCAAATGTTGGATCATCATATGGATCCAGAAGGCGGTAAAGATGGACAGCCACAGTACTCTAAAGAAGAACTGAAAAAGATCCGTGACGAAATTAAAGAAGCAATGATCCAAAGTGCTAATGCCGCAGGTGCAGGTAATGTGCCAGGCGAGATTGCACGTATGATTAAAGACATGACTGAGCCTAAAATGGATTGGCGTGAAATGTTGCGTATGAACATTCAAAGTCTTGTTAAAAATGACTTCAGCTTTAGCCGTCCTAACCGCAAAGGTCAAATGACAGGTGCTGTATTGCCAGGTTGCAATTTTGACACTAGCATTGACGTATGCGTAGCACTTGACATGTCAGGTTCTATTAGCGATGAAATGGGTGCGGATTTCTTAGGTGAAGTCAAAGGCATTATGCAAGAGTTCAAAGATTTTAACATTAAGATTTGGTGTTTTGACACTAAGGTCTATAATGAGCAAGACTATGACTCTTACAACGGCGATGAGATTGACGAATACGAAATCATGGGCGGTGGCGGTACAGAATTTGACTGTAACTGGGACTACATGAAGGAACATGATATTCGTCCTAAGAAGTTTATTATGTTTACAGACGGTTATCCTTGGAGTTCATGGGGTGACGAAGATTACTGTGATACAATCTTTGTTATACACGGTAACGACACTATTGTTCCGCCGTTTGGTAGCTATGCATACTACGATATGGAAACTTCAACAGCCTAATGTTATCTTTAGATAAGATCAATCCACTTAATGTATTAGGTTGTAGGGAGGTTGGTGAGCCACCTCCCCATTTCCATTATCTTCAATTAAACCTTAAATATAATATCGTAGCATCTGTTAAACAATGGATATACGAAAATCTGCACAGCAGATTCTATCTAGGCGAGTGCCTACAGCTTACTGATAATCAATTTACTATACAAATTAAAATTGGATTTGAAGAGCCAAAAGAGGCCAGTTTCTTTTTGCTTGCGTGTCCACTTTTAAAGTATACAAATCATTAAAGTGATATATAATAGTACTTACAACCAAAGGAGTAAAAACATGACTGAAACAACTACACAACCAGAAGCACAAACTACACCAGAAGCACCAGCATCTGTAGATTTAACTGTACAAGACCTAGCCGGACTACGTTCAGTAATCGATGTAGCAAGTTCACGTGGCGCATTTAAAGCCGCTGAAATGGAAGCTGTTGGAAAAATCTTCAACAAGCTAAATGCATTCTTGGACCAAGTAGCTAAACAACAGCCTGCACCAGCAGAAGGACAATAATCTAATGGCCGATATCAAACACATTGGAAGGTTCAAGTCAAACGGACGTAAATGTCTGATTGCCTATAGAACACTGCCCGGTGAGAGTGATTCTGCATTGGTTATCCAAACTGAAAACTTAACTGATGAAAACCACGACTCACTAATGAAGTTAGTTGAGTCACAGGGTGCTCAATCAAGTTATGAATTTGCAGAAGTCCTAGCACGAACAAGGTTCCAGGACGGTAGTATTATGCTGTCTAACTTACACGTTAATAAAAAATTACTTAAAGTAAAGACTAGCGATATTGAAGTAATTCCAAATATGAAAGCTGTTATTAGTTTAGATCAACTAAACCAATTAATTGCTGAACAAAAGGGAATTAGTGTCAATGATCTAGCATTAGGTAATCAAACATCTATACAAGATGTTGCTAAAGTAAATGATCTAACAGTTGAAGAAGAAACTGTTCCACAAAAAGCATTTGAAACTAAACAATTAGATCAACCACTTACTGATACAGACCTTGCAAAGAAATATCGTTCTGATGCAGATCGCCTTAGTAAGGAAGCGGCTCAACTTCGTAGGATGGCCGAAGAGCTAGTTCCAACAAAGAAGAAAGCTGCCGTTGACGAGTGACAAAAAAGTCTTTGCCTAAAGACGTAGTCGAGTCGTGGCCAGAGATTTTTAGTGATATAGATGTTCGTGCAATACCGTTAGAGTATCTTGATTCCATACGAATCATTTTTGAAAACGGTAAAGTCTGGGACATAGACATTGCCAAATACGCTAAACACTCCGGCGAAGAAGACTTAGAAGGTCATCTTAAAGAACTACTCAGCAACTACGAAGAGTCTATACAACATATAGACTTTCGTTTAGACGTCGCTAAAGTTAAAAAAGATGTAATAAAACAAACTAAGAGTTTTCTTAAAAAACCAAAAAGAGAAAAATGATAGCAGGAATGTTTGCAGTAGATAGTGTCGGAGGAATGGGCTGGAAAGGTTCTATGCCTTGGCCTAATAACCCCGACGATATGAAATGGTTTAAAGCCACTACACAAAATCAAATTGTTGTCATGGGTAGAAAAACTTGGGATAGTCCCGATATGCCAAGTCCGCTACCCGGTAGACATAACGTAGTGTTTACCAATAACTTTTTTGATCAAGACGATATTGAACAAATACGTGGCGATGTTTGCGAAGCATTGGTAAGTTTAAAAAGCCATAATAAAAGAAAAAATGTTTTTATTATTGGTGGTCCTAATTTGCTCATGCAAAGTAGACCAGTTTTAGAACGTGTTTATCTTACTCGAATATCAGGTGGTTATTTAAACGATACTACTATCGATATAGTAGACTTCTTAGACGGAATGGTATTACACCAAACTGTTAACCTTGGATCTTGTATAGTAGAAGAATATCATAATGAAGCAATATCATCAAGCGTTAAAGCATATACTAACAAACGGAAAAAACAAGACCGATAGAACGGGGGTAGGAACCCGTAGCGTATTTGGTTATCAAATGCGTTTTAATCTGCAAGAAGGTTTTCCAGCTACAACTACTAAGAAGCTCGCCTGGCGAGCGGTTGTAAGCGAACTCCTCTGGTTCTTAGAGGGTAGTAGCGATGAACGCCGGCTTGCGGAAATCCTACATGGTACTCGAGATCCTTCTAAGAAAACAATATGGACTGCCAATGCTGAAGCAGACTATTGGAAACCTAAGGCAAGATTTGAAGGAGACTTAGGCCGGGTATATGGCGTACAATGGCGCGATTGGATATCTCATACACCCGAAGGTGATCCCGACATTGATGATGAATACGGCAAAACATATTTTGACCCTATATACAAACACATTGATCAAATAGAAAAACTTATTGAAGGTTTAAAACAAGATCCTGATGGGCGTAGACATATTCTTAGTGCATGGAATGTAGGTGAGTTAGATCAAATGGCATTGCCGCCGTGTCACGTTATGGCACAGTTTGATGTTACAGATGGTCATTTAAGCTGTCAACTGTATCAACGTAGCTGTGACATGTTTTTAGGAGTGCCTTTTAATATTGCCAGTTATAGTTTACTAGTTCATATCATTGCTCGCGAGTGCGGTTTTAAGGTTGGAGATTTTGTTTGGACTGGCGGTGATTGCCATATCTATAATAATCACTTTGATGCTGTAAAAGAACAGCTGGCTAGAGAGCCTAAAGCATTGCCTATACTAGTGTTTACAGAAGGCAAAAAAATCGCCGACTATAACATCGACGATTTTGTATTACAAAACTATAATCCTGATCCAGCCATTAAAGCTGAAATGGCTGTTTAACGTATAAACGCTTCTATTACTTTGACTCCGGTATCATCACTAGATTCTAAAGCAATAGCAAATACATCATTGGCATGGGGTACAGCGGCTACAGCACAACCGTCATTGGCTGCTACTAGTCGTTGGCCTTTACGTACAGAACCAATTACCTTAACAGGAACTCTTCCTTTTAGTGCAACTGCCACACCACCTTCTAGATCTTTATTCATTAGATAAGCAGGTTTATCGCTAACTACACCAATTGCTAAATCACCGTATCTACTAGCAGTAACTTCTTTTTCACCGCCAATAGTTAATACTGTTCCAACTTCATAATCAGCATCTGGTAGATATTTTTCTGCCAAGTCAGCAAAGTATGCTTCGGTTGACACACCAATAAATTTGTCTGCTGTAATCCAGTTAGCACTAAAGTCGCCGCTACTGTTTCTAGCTACTAGTGTGCTGGCAACGTTACTTGTACTAGCGTTAACGCTAATTTTAACGTTATCGCCAGGTCCTGGCGAATATGCTGCCAATCCTTCATTTAATGATATATAATTTCCAGCAGTTAATTGCCCAACATAATTTAAACCAGATAAATTAGAACCGCTTAATTGGAAATCATCAGCAAACGCGGCTGAAATAGTAATAGCACCGCTACCATCAAAATTAGCTGTACCTTTTAAAATGCCGCCTAATGCTATGGCTCTAGCTTGTTGTAGTTTATCAGCAGTTGCCGCTTTACCTGTAAAGTAAGCACTAGTACCACTACCAGTTCCCTGACTTAAAACTACTGTACCGTTTGGTGATAATACATCGCCGTTTAATCGAGCAATTACAGTACCATATCCGTTAGTACTATCGCCAAGCGTAAGTTTATTTTGGTTAGTATCATATGAGAATGTTGTTTGGTCTGCATAGATACTTCTTGGTTGACTTCCTGTACCAGGTAACCCGCCTGTAACAAATACAGGATAGAATGTACCAATATCTGTTGGTTTATCAGCAACTAAAATTTGAGATGAATTACCTACACTAATTTGTGCTAAATTTTTCCATTCTGGAACTGTTCCTGTACTAGATAATACATACCCTACTGAACCAATTGAAAGATAATTAGTAGTATTTCCAGCTGTTTGATAAGGTATATCTCCTAATGCACCGTCGGATAAATTTTTAGCCTTAGTAGCTGTTGCCGCATTACCGCCGATGCCGTTACCGTTGTCTGTTGCTACAATAGTTAATGAGCCAGCGCCGACGACTGTTTGGCTTGAAAACCCAATTGTTAATGTATTCTGTCCCAATGCAGGAGCATCAGGTGTAATAGCTGTAATCACTACATTACCAGTAATTGCCGTACCAGTTACTTTAGCACCCACTCTCCAATCAGCTAGCCCTTGGAAAGTCCAAGGTGCTAACGAAGTTCCTGAACCAGTAAATGAATCAACAAGAACTGTTATAGTTAATGCAATGTAATCAACGGCTGTAATTTTTCCAGACATTGTTATAGTGTCGCCGCTTTGGGTTTTAGTTATTTTAACCCTATCATTGACTTGCCATCCTGGTACTTTTTGTACTGTGAATGTTTTAGACCCAGTGCCAACTGTAGTTTGTGTTACCGAGACAAGATCGTCGTATCCGTTTCCTGTAGGAACACTACCTGGATTAGCAAATGTATTAACATTTGATACAATAATAGTAGTAGAAGTTGCGGCGCCACTTGTTCCAACTAATGTAGCATTGCTGTTAGTAAGAGCAATTGGTACTGCTGTTGGTGCAATATTGATGTTCCATGTGGAATTAGCTGTTGCACCAACTCCATCTGTGCGCGGTACCTTAAGGTTAGATCTTGCTTGTGTATCTGTACTAGCGTTTGTGCCACCGGCAGCAATTCCTAGAATGCCGCCAACACCAAACTTAGCATCAACATATGATTTAGGTACAGCCTGTTGATCAGTAGTAACTGTTCCAGTTAATGTAACTGTTGCATATGTTGGATCTGTTGGTTTTCCAACTATATCAGTATACTCAATATTAATATTGCCGCTACCGTCAAATGGTTTTCCGTTAATATTTCGAGGAGTTTTTAATACTGTAGCTGTAGACGCATTACCGGCAAATGTGTCTGCTGAAATTGTACTAGTTCCGTCATTGTTTCTTTTACGTGCTACTAGTGTATCTCCACTATTAGTTGCCATAAAACTAGCTTGAAGATATGATGTGCCAACTTTTAGTGAATTAGCCTGTGTTGCTGTTCCATCAAAAGTTGTAGCATATACAGTAGCCCATTTAGCACTAGTGCTACCCAAGTTAAATGCAGAACTTGTTGCATCCGGTCTAATACCGTATTGGTCAATTATTAATGGAAATACTGGAGTTGTATTTTGTTTAACCGAGAATGTAATGCGCTGGCCGCCAAGTCTAGCTGAAATTTGTGGTTGGTTAGCAATAACTTCAATTTTTAAATCGTCGTTTGCTCCTAAAGTAAGACCTTCATCAACGCTAATTTTTACTTGGTAAGGCAATGTTAATAAATTGTTTACTGGACTTAGGTATTCAGATGGAAGTTTGCCGCCAAAACGCAATGCATTTGATACTGTTCCCCAAACTTTATATGTTCCGCCGCCGTTAGATCCGCTTATGCCAACTGCGTCAACGTTAGGAAATGTAATTCCTCGTTTGATTTGTTTAGAAGAAGGATCTGTAAAACCTGTAATAGTACTATCTGGATCAGCAATGTTTAATACAAATTCGTCTTCAGATATGATAAAATTAACTGCACCATTAACTGTTGCGGCAATAATTCCGTGCGGTGTTCCGCTAGCATCAACAACGTTGCGACTGACCATTTGTGTGATGCCTGTACCAGCATTTTGCGGGCCAACTGTTAACCAGTCTGCTGTCACTCCACCAATTCTAACTTTTAACTGATCTTTATTTGAATCAAACCACAAGTCTCCCGGGGTAGGAAACGGTGGTTCTGTTGCGCTATATTCTGCACCTGTTAGGGTTTTCCACACTTTTGCACCAGTAGAAGTATCACCAGTATGTACTTTTATTTTTTTGTTAGTTGTATCGTACCATAGTTGTCCAGAAATAGCATTTGGTGGTGGAATTTGTCTTGCAAAATTTTCCAATAAATGCACAAATGTTTCGTTCTGAATTTCTCCGTAGCCGGCATAATTTTTACCGACTAACTGAATGTCAAGAGTTTGATCAACTGTACCATCTTGTACAGTTGTTATTACTGTTGCATTATTCCATCTGTTTATTGTATATGACATCTAGTAGCCCCTAAAACTAACGTTATTATTATTTATCGCTCTTTGTGCTTTTAAATTAATGCAAAAAGTTTCCAATTTGTGCTGTTGCCTGAAGGATTTGTTTGTCCTGCGGCCACACTTACAATACAAATCCATTCTTTATAATCAAAAATTACAAGATCATTTACAGAATATGCTGTAGCATTATCCCAATTGCCCGCTGGAACATAATCAGTAATATATTCCCATGCTAGACTATTATCTGGTTGTTCTACGACCACAAATCTTTTATAAAATCTAGTAGTTACAATGCCAGCTGACGGTGCTGGAATAACTTGTGTTTCTATAATATCTTCTACTACTGACCAGTTATCATAGCTACCCTCGCCTTTGTTAACTGTGTTTTTACTAAATGCAATAGTTTCAGTGCCAGTTAATTCAGTACCTGTTTGTACCGGTTTATATTGTATAGGATTAACTACTATTGCTAAATGAGTTGCATGAATTTTAGCAATAGTTCCAACAATAGCAATACCTTGAGGATTATTAACTCCGTCATAGATAGAAGCAGTATATGTTAAAATTTCAACTATTTTTGCATTTGCCGCCTCAGTTCCTATTTGTGTTGTTATATCAAAATCACTAATGTCTAGTGATAGTGAAATTGGGCGAATACTAACACGTTCGTCAACATATTTTTTATTGGCTGCATCTGTTAAATTACTAGTAACATAATTTAAGTTGGCTAAATTTGTAAGTGTTTTACCGTTAACGTTTATAACACTAGTAGCCGAAGATAATATTAATTCAGTTGTCCTACTAGTAATAATATTGCCAGTAATGTTTAATCCAGCATCCATATTTAGAGTAGTTAAGTTACCTAGTGTTTTTAAACTAGAATTAATTACTGTAGTTCCTAAGGCAGTAGCCGATAATACAGGAGTATAGTTAATGTTATAATTTTTACCAGTAACTAAGTTAAAATTTTCTGAACTATCCCAACTGCTATGTGCATATGAGTATGTTAAAGTTTTATCAGTGGTACCGTGTAATGTAATTCCGCCGCCGTCGGCATCAGTATCAGTTACTACGCCAGTTGGTGATTTGTTCAATTCAATATTCTTATCTTCAACTTGTAAAGTAGTTGTATTAATTGTAAAACTATCACCTTCAATAGTTAAATTGCCCGAAACTTTTAAATCACCTTTAATGTCAACAGTCTTAGTAGGGGCTCGATTAAAAAATCCAATTCTTTGATTTATAGAATCAACATATATTGCGGTTTTTACACCGCCAACTGGTTGTTTTGTTTTTATTTCAATTGATCTACTTGACTCGTTATTTTCAATAACGAAATTGCCGCCTTCAAGTTTTAAACTAGTATCACCTTGTGCCGATCCAGTGCCTGGATCTCCTCCTAGCAATCTAACGCCAGATGCTGATTGTACTGTTAAAGAACCAACAATTGTACCGTCTTGGTTGTTATATAGTATATCGTCTGCTACTTTGGTTTCGCCTAATGCTGTGACTAGACCTTCTGCACGAGAAACAGTAACATTAAATTTAGTACCAAGTAGAGTTCCTACTGAAAATCCAACTCCAATATTACCTGTAAATCCTTCAATTGCTAGTGCAGGAGTAAATGCACTATTGCTGAATATTCCCAATAATACTCCATTAACAAAAAGTTTAGCAACTACTTTAAGTCTATTATTAGTGTCAATAATATTGTCAATTAAAAATCCTGACGTTTTTTGTTGTGCTGAATAAACTGGACCTGCTAATGTTAAATCAACACCGTCATAAAACCATAACTGATTTGTTTCATTATTAATCCATAAGTCGCCTGGAACTAGATTAAGAGGGCGAATTGAACTCACTAACGGGCCTCCGCTAGCTCTAAAAACATTTCCGTCATACACATTTACTCTACCAGTACTAGTATTATACCATAGTTGTCCTTTAATAGGATGTTCAGGTTCTGTACTGCTGGAAAAATTCTCTAGTAGCTTTACTAGGTTCTCATTAAACACCTGGCCAAAGTTTGTAACATTTTTTCCAATTAACGTAAGACTACTACTGCCGGTATCAAATTGACCGTCTGGAATCTCTGCTAATACGTTACCGTCAGTTTTATTAATTTTATATGTCATTATTTGTAGTCCGAATCGTAATCTGTTAATTTACCTGTCCAAATAATCATATTTAGAGCTAGGAACGGGTTCATAATACTGAACGGTTGGCCAAATGGTCCACCAGCTGGTTCTGTTAATATGCCGCCGCTTGATCTTAAAAGTCTGCCTGTATCGTTTGCACCGCCTAATCCTTTAACTGGAATCGCATCAGTATCAGCTAATTCTGTTGGGCTGTATGCGCCAAAGCGTCCATCTTTATTACCTGTTAAGTCATGTTCGTGATCTGGAAGATTGTTTACTGTTAACTCCATCTGTTCGTCGCCTGCACCAATACGCACAACCGTAGGATCATTATAATCAATAGTTGCGTTTGGATCAGTTACTCTGCCGGCAGGGGTTGTGATAGTATCAATCTTTGAAGAAATACTATTTCTGTCAGGAACTTTTTTACCATTAAACATATTATCAGCACCAAGAGGAAATCTACCTCTTAAGTCGGGAAGTTTAAACGTATCAAATCCTTTTGTACCTAATGGATTAGTAGTAGCATCGTATGCATTAGAGTTACCATATAGTCCAGCGATCACATTATATAATGCTTCATATCGTATCCTAGAAACTTCAGATCCGTCGCATAATAGCCACCCCATTGGTGCTTTGAGTCCAGCAAATGGTACAACAGTACCCACTGGTAGTTGTGGAATTGCTGAAAACAATGTATTCTTTTTAATTTTCTTAAGACCAGCAGTACCTTGGCTTATTAAGAAATCGTCGCCTTCGCCTAAACCGGCTGCTGTTGTTACTTCTAATTTGCCGGAAACAAATGTTTCACTAAGATTTGTAACAAACTGTTTTCTATTACCTAGTACACCGGCCGGACTAATAGTTCCGGCAATTGCTTGCGGACCTGTTGCTGTTCCGTTAAAAGTTATATAAGTTTTTGTTCCTTCAATAACATTATATGTGCCGCGATACGCTACCGGAGTAATATTAGATACAACAACTACTGTACCTGCTGGGAAAGGAACTACTGTCTGAGCATCGAATTCAAGTTTAATAATTGTTCCGTTGCCCGATGCGACTGTAGTGTTTACAGGATTAGTTCCTGTCTTTCCGTCAAACTCAATTTCGTTACTAGTTACATCGCCAATCATTTCAAATATGGTTGAACTAGCTAAGTTAGTAGCAGAACCGTCTATTGATCCTTTAACTGTTCCAATTAGTTTTCCGTTGAATTCAGTTGCGGCATATATTTTATTAGCATATATGTTATTAAATTGTTTGCCGTCTGCCAATGTAGGATCAGATCCCAATGAAGAACCGTTATTGGTTGCTGGTGATATATTTGCTCCAACAGTAATTTTACCATCTAAACTAATGTCGCCGCCAACAAATAAATTCTTTTCAATACCTGCTCCGCCTGCTAGCTGAAATGCACCAGTTACAATACTAGTTGAGTTAGCAGTACCTTTGATGAATAACTGTCCCGAAGAGTCAGGGTTTTCTTCTGTTAGTCCAAGGCGTATATTTCCACTAATATCTAATGCTTCTTGTGGAGCAATATTATTAATACCAACACGTTCTTGGCTGTCTACTCGAATAACAACACGTTCATTTCCGTTATTATTAACACGGATGTCTAGACTGGATCCGGATGTCTTTTGATAAATGTATCCGACGCCGTTGTCAACAGCAAGTTCCATCTGTCCGTCAGCACCAATTTGAATACCAGTGTTACTTTTAACGTTAAGACCTTTGTAGTTATTAGTGATAACGTCGCCACGTAGGAAGTTGTCTGCTTCTAAACCTGTTGACAAATAACCGGATACAATTAGTTTACTAGCTTTTTCTGCTGTACCAAAGTAACCATTATATAAACTGCTAAGTGTCACACCAGCATAGATATAAGGAAAACCAGGGAGTGTTGTTTTAGGTTGAAATTTATCAGTACTGAATATTGCTACTCTAAATCCGCCTACATAATTAGTAATAACGGTGCGTTCAATATTATCAGTATCTCTAAAACTTTCTGGTTCAGCTCCTGTTCTAGCTCCTGCACTAAAACGTGGACCAACTAAGATCCAACCTGATCCAGAGAATAAAAATAATTGTTGTGTATCAGTATTAACCCATAAATCTCCAGGTAAGCTATTACCTGCATCGGGTTGATTTCCGCTTGATTTTTTAAGGCCGCCTGCGGCAACCCACTGGGTTCCATCATATACATTTAATTGTTTTATACTAGCATTGGTATCATACCATAGCTGTCCTTTAACAGGATTAACAGGCTCGCTAGTGTTTGCAAAATTTTCTAATAAATGTAAGAAATTTTCGCCAATTGCTTGGCCATAACCCGTTGTGTTTCTTCCTGGGAAGTTAAGACTAGTAACCGAATTCGTAGTATTATCATCTACGGTTAGCGGAGTGTTGTTAATTTGATCGGTAAAACGAATTTGGTATGCCATGTTTACGCTCCGTTAAAACCTGTTAGACTCTGTACTCTAACTGTATAATCAATTTGAATTAAACGGTTTAATGATTTTTGTACTGGATGGAAAATAACGTGGGTTAGTAATTTTCCTGTCCCTGTTGGGCTATATGCTCTAAGGCCTAATTCATCAAATACGTATTCGCCGTCTAGGTATGTTGTATTGTCAAATGCTTCTTGGTTATTAGGCTCGCCGTAGTCTAACAAGCAAGTGACTAGAATATCTGTATAGTTTGTTCCTGTAACATGTCGGACATCAATCTTATTACGAGTCGGGTCAACGTTATTTGTGCTTCGATCGTTGACTACTTTAGTATAGGTTTCATTATATAAACTGCTGTTAGATCCCGTAGTATTTGGGGTCAAGTATGTAATAATTCCTGTTGGGTCCACTGCTGTGCCGCCGTTGCCAAAGCTCATTTGATATATTGTTCCTATACCTTCGTTTGCGAGACTCTGTGCTAAGGCAATGCTCATATTCTCATAATGAATAGCATTGCGTTTGTTAACGATTACTTCTTGAGAAACGGGATCCCAAATTTTAATATGTCCTTGGAGTAATATTCCCGAATTTTCGTCTGGTTTTGTTGTCATGTTGTTTTCACCTATACATTGTATTTATTTTAATAGTTTTCTTATACTTTATTCTTATCTGGTAGCAGAGCGTAAGTTGCTCTAATAAATTTAGCCGGGTCGGATCCAGAATCAGCTAAACTAACACCATTTGTAGTCCATGCTTGACCTATGCGCTTTTGAACTACAATATACTGCCCTGCTTCCGGTACTTCAGTTAAACGAATTTGCATTGGCTGCTGGTTTGTTGCAGAAGTTACTGAAAATTCAGCTTCGTATTGTACATCTCCGCTAGGACTATCTGGCCCTAGATTAGGATTCCAAATAGTATATGTTGTCTTACGCAGTCTACGGCCTGCAACAAATACTTCTACATCGTTACACTGATTAAATGCAGACGGTATTGTTTTCCTATACCAAGTGTTATCAACAACAGGAACAGTTAGTTTAAAGTCTAACTGTATTTTCAAATACTTGATTGCTTTAGCAATTACTCGGCTAGTTGGTGTTTGATTGTTAATATTAAAAATTAACTCTCCTGCTGTATTTGCAGTTGTTGCAGTTACCGTAAATGTTGTTAAACTATCTATTGATGTTATAATGGCCAGTGTGCCAAAGTTTCCTATTCCAGAAACTTTGCTAACAATTTGTCCTACTTTTAGACCGCTGGTAGCATTAGGAATTGTTATGCCATTTTTTACATAAGATCCAGTTAATGTGACCGTAGATACTAAACCAGCAGTACTAACTATTCCCGGAACAGTTATAGTTTTTACATCCTCTGTTCCAGTAAACTCTATTGCTCCGTAGGTATTTGCAGTAGTTGACTTAATAGTAATTTGTGTGTCACTATTAACTTCAGTGATTACTGTTAGGCCGCCAATTGCGCCAATGCCGCTGATTTTAGATAATACCATACCAACACGTAATGTGCTATTAGCATTTGATAATCCGGTAATTGTAGTAGTTAAACTTGTACCAGTTACTGTTCCTGTTAGTGTAGTTGTTGTAAATCTTGGTAGCGATGTAATTGGAGGATTATATATGATTAAATCGTATGCTCCAACAGATTTTGCGGGAGTTACAAAAGTTAATTTTGTATCGCTTATTCTGTTAACTACACAATCAACATCACCGACAAATACCTTAACATTGATTTTAAAACCAGTACCGGTAACTGTTACTGTTTGACTTCCTGATAAATCGGCTGTTTGATCTTCTCCAGGAAATACTATTGATGTTACTGTTAGTCCAGGAGAATTTGTATAAATGCTTGCGCCATTAGTATACCCGTCCGATACTGTTACTGACGAAATAAATTCATCTTTGTAAGGAACCGATTGAATAATACTTTGATCTCTTACTAGAGTACCTTCAGCATGAATATCTTTAATGCCTGTACCTAAAGTACCGCGTTTTAATTGTCGAATAATATTACCATCTTTTCTTAGATACTCAATACGTTCTCCGTCAATAAAAATTACACCAGGTTTATTTAATCTAGCACTAGGTTCTGGCAATACTGATCCGTCAACTAACTCTATAACATTGTCATAATAATTTAATGTTTTAGATAATGTAGTCGACGATGCGTCATCAATTCTTGAATAAGAATTCTTATTCAACATGTCTTTAAATATTTTATATCCAAAACTACTTTTTGTTATTTTATTACTAAATGCAATTATATCTACAATATCAGTTTCTAAGAAAACTCTAGTTGGCGTAAAGCTAATATAGTTCATATTACTCTCTAGAGCATAGTCAACATTAGGTGTTAATAGTTTTCTGTTTAACGTGATCCACACATACTGAGATCCAATTGCAGGTCTACGTAATTTAATTCTACCGCCGGCTAATTGATTGTATCGATAGTATTCTGTTGCTCCGGGAACTAAAGCTGATGCAGAAGTAGTCTTATCGTGCTCGCGTTCAATTTCAAGTATATCATGATTACTAAAAGTAATCACTGTAATCACTGTGTTAGGAGCATATGTTCCAATTACTTCAATGGATAAATTATTATCTGTAGAAATTATATTATAGTCAGAATTTGCAACTATTGATAATGAAATTTTATCTCCGGTTTTTGCAACACCTTTTTTAACTTTAAGTTGGTTGTTTACCGGAATCCAAAAGTAATCAACACCCTGTACAATATTTACGCCGTTAACTGCTACAATAACTGTGCTACTGTCTACAGTATTAAATGCATATTTTGAACTGTCAACAGTATATGTTCTGCTTGTGCCTGCTACTATAAAATAGAAAGTATCAGCTGGTCTTAAAATACTGCCGTTAGTTACTACTAATACATTATTAGCTAAAGGTTTAGCAAATTCTGGATTACGAGTTAATTCGTAAATTGTATCAATACCGTTATGTACAATTGTTTGTTTTTGTACTTTACTAATAGAGTCAACTGCTGATCCTAGAATTGTATAGTTGATAATTGCACCAGCTGGCGGTGCAACTTCAAAACGTATACCAATAGTTCCAACTAGTGTATATTGACTGTCTGTTTTAAATGTTGTCACTGCTGTAGCTTCGCCGTCTACGGTAACAAACGCAGTAGTTTCAGTAGTCCATCTTGCAGTCGATACAAATTCAGTGGTAGTTCCGTCGGCAGTAAAGTAATCTAAATCTAGAATATTTAAACCGTTTTGACTAATACTAGTTATAACAACTTCTAATCCCGGTGCATAACTAGTAGTTAATTCTATTTGTTGGCTAGCAAAATTAACTGTATAATTTACATTTTGTTTGATAATATTTCCATCAACTTTTACAATAACAGAAGTCGATGTTCCTGGGCGTTGGCCAATGTCAAATATATTATCGTCTGCTGTTAGATACTGCACGGTATTAATAATAGGGGCTCCGTCACCAATCTTATGGTATACTGTAATATCAACAGTATCTACTACTTGACCAGTAACTACTTCTTCAGGTGCATGACTTGATGTTGGAGTAACAAATCCGTCACCGTCAACGTTAATATCTTCAGCCGCTAATCCAGTGGCACTTACATAAGCAAAATCTCCACCAAATATTTGAGTATCATATTGAATATCACTAGGTTTAAAACTGCCGTCACTTGTATTCTTTCTTAGAATAATACTATCGCCTGCTTGGATGTCTGCGGCAAATGTTGCTGTAAATGTTGCATGGTTAGGAATTACAATAGGTCCAGTGCTTACACCGTCACCAATGAAGGAATTCATAATAGCATCTTGATTAACAATACTTGGGAAGTTTTCAATTTCGTGTTGTACGGTATTAATTTTTCCGTTAATAGTAACTGTAGCTCCGGGAGTTATTACTCCGGCTGTTGTTACAATATCAAATCTATCATTTCCAGTAGCCAATGCTTTAGCATAAGTGCTAGTTAAACGTACACTAGTGTTGTTTATAACTTCGCCTATATAATAAGTTGTTCCAGAAACATATCCTTGGATTGATCCGTGACTTAATGTTCCTGTTATTCTAATACTTTGGCCAACTAATCTTACTCCGCTCGGTAAAATTAATCTTCCAAAAATATCAAATATTTGTACAGAAGCAATGTTGCTTGTTATATCATATGCGGCTATGAGGCTAGAACCGTTGGCAATTAATGCAATTGCATTATCTCTAGCATACTGAGCAGTGACTGCATCTTGTTCAGTAACAACATAATCTGAATTTAAATTATCATAGATTGATTGTTTAGCATCTCTCACTTCTTGTGCATGAGATATTATTTGTGGATCACCAAGAACAATTGCATTATCTAATGCAATTTGCGCTTGAAGCAATATTGCTTCAGCGGCAGTTCTAGCATCAAATAACAACTGAAGCTGACTAGTTAAGTCAGCAAGTAATGCAATGTTAAAATCTTTATCTTCTTGTGCTGTAGCTAAATTAGTTGCAATAGTTAGTTTTTCATTTTTAACAGCAACTAGTCTATCTAGCAATGGTTTAACTACAATATAATTAGGATCGTCTAATCGTCTATTGAATGTTTCTGTTGTTCTAAATGAGTATACACCAGATGCTGCCTGCACTAATGCTTTAGTCAAAGTTATTTTAGCGCCAACAATATCCGAGACTGTGGTATTTGATTGTATACCAATTCCTGAAACTGATTGTCCTTTTTTAATTCCGTTAGCATTGGTAACAGATAAAGATGAACTATCAACATTGCCTGTTCCTAACGGCGTTGCAGTAATATAACTTCGATTGCCGGTCCAGTATACGTTAATATATTCAATTTCAGTAGGAGCATAATTTAATGTAAACGATCTAGCAATACCATCACTCTTAATTAAGAAATCAGTAAAATCGGGATCAAACTGATCGTAACCTGTAGTAAACCACGGTAATGCATCATAGCCAGATCCAACATCAAATCCAATGCCAGTGATCTCAACGCCACCGTAATCTACACCTTGCATTAACTGTCCTAGATCGCGCCCTAATTGGCCTGCGGCCGGGTTATAAAAATAATTAATTCTATCGGCAGCATCTAATAAGTTGATATTTTTATGATATTCAATAACAACTTTAGATAAGTTTGCAGGTGCTGAATTAAATTGCAATATTCCTTTATAACGGTCATATGAGTAACTTGGATCAAGTTCGTTGAATACTATGTAATCAGCTCCTAATATTTCTCCATTATTATCAGACACTGTAGTACGTGTTTTGATAACATCAACTGGCCAAGCTAATTCAAATCTAGTTTTAGAACCGCTAGCAATAAATGTTTCTTTAGCTACAATTGATCCAAATGTATATTCCGGTGATACTCTATCAAATTTGATACCAATCTTTGTAGATCGTACCAAGCTATTAGATAATATAGCCACTGCTCTAGCAGGAGTGCCGCCGTCATTAATTGACCCATTTATTTTGATAATAGGAGTAACTAAGAAGTTTTCTCCGAACGGATCGTTAATAACAATAGTAGAAACTCTGCCAGACGATAGATATGCTTTTGCAGTAATAGTAGAAGGTGCTGGCTCAATTGTTACAACAGGAGCAGTTATATAACCAGAGCCGCCATCTACTATTCGTATTTCTGTTAAATTAAATCCTGCGCTGTATAACCAATCGCTGTATGGATATTGTTTAATATCATTACTGCTGTATGTTAATATACCATCCGAAATACTAGTTTGAAACGGTATCACACTATTAGTAGTTTGATCATATTTTGGAGGTAAGTCAAAGTCAGATATTTGGCTTCCGGTTGGTTCAAAAATTTCATATGTACTAACAAATTCACGAATTTTACTTCTGTAAGGTTTAGCCTCATTGATATATTCTTGATAGCTAGGTAAGTTGTCGTTTTGATATGTTGGTTTTTGTTTTAACGGTCCAAGATTATGTTTTGATCTTACAAAACTTGTTTTAAATGCCCAATCAATTGATTTCTGTTCACTAAATGCATATCTTAAACTAGCAAAGAATAATTCTTTATATTCTTTTGCTAAATTATCAACAAAAATTATGTTCTTGATTGTGTCAAGGATAATTGTTAATTCAGTCTTTGGTTGATCATCGAACACAAACGAATCAAAAGTTGGTCCGTCAAACCCTTCTGCATTTTCTGCAAAACGATATAAACTATCAGTAAATTTAATTGTACCAGATTGTCGTCCTACAGTTTTATAATTAACTGTTGTTTCAAGAACATTTTGATTGTCAACTTTTTCTAATAGTACCCATCCGCCAATACCTTGATTATTAACTTTTACTATTTCGCCAATTTCAATATTAGCACTAGGTAGTTGATAAGCAAAATCAACTATATGATCTAGTTTAGTAAACTCGCTGTAACCTGCAGAGTACCAGTCAATGTATTTCCAATAACGAGTAGTATCATATGTTTGAGTACGTTCTCTAAACCAAGTTTTCTTTAAAGAATTCCATGTATACAACGACCATCTATTATTTGCAGTTTCGTCTTTAGTGACTAATACAGATAGTGTACGTACAGACAGCGTAGTTGATTCAAGATATCCGATACCAGGTTTATCAACTGTTGCTGAAATAATTTGTCCTTTTGAACCAAGTACGGTGGTAATTTTTGCTCCGGTACCTATTCCATTAATTGTTACTAATGGCGGATTGATATAACCCTTTCCTGAAGTTACAATAACAACTCTAACAAGTTTTCCGTTTTCAATTACAGGAGATAGTACTGCTCTAACAATTTCGTTTGTTCCTACAAATCTAATTTGACTGTAAGAACTAATTTCATAATCATACTTGCCCGATCCTAGACTTGGTAATTCGTCTTTAGAATTTAAACTAGTAAGATCAACATCATCTATAATAGATTGTGTTGCTATTACAGAATTAACACGTTCAACAAACTGTTTAAGTGCTTCAATCCTATTAACAAACATGCTTTGTCTTGGGCGACTTTGAATTCCGTATTTTAATTTAACTGGAAGTTTTGAGTCAGGGACTTCATTACCTAAACTATCAAATCCGGACAAACTGTCAATCCATTTTTGTTCAACATACTTGTTAATTGGTTTGTCAATATCGCTTGTAGATAATAATTGATAGTGGCTATGAATATTTGATTGTTCAAAATTATCAATAATCCAGTATCGAACATTTAACGCTACTTTCCTACTGGCAATTAGATCCTTACAATTAACTAGTGAGAACTGATTTGCGCCGTGGAACGATATGTAGCTGACTCCCATATTTTTAGGGTTGCTAATATAATTTGCAACATCTCTAGCAGAAACTGTTCTGCCGTCTACATCAGGCACTGTAACTTTATTTTTAACCCAGAAATAGTATATATTTTTAAATGTTTTACTAATTGTGTCAAATGTTTTACTAACGCTGTATGAAGTGCTTTTGTATTTGCTAACACCACTAATGCCAAGAGTCAACCCTGCTTCAGTATCGGCTAGTTTATCCCACTCAGCGGGAGTGTATTCGCTTTCAACCCATTCGTATACATTTACTAATTGATTTTCAAATAAAGTGTTCCAAGAGTTGGCTTTATACAATACAGGACCCTGGTTAGGATCAATAAATTTAGCACTACTTAAATCCCACCATAGATGTCCAACATGTTTTTCTTTCCAATACATTAGAGGATCAACTACGACCGTATCATCTCCGACAGAATAAGTTGCAGGGTCGTAATATGTTTTAAATTTTAATTCATCTTCAGCAATGCTTAAAATTTTACCTTGCAATGGATCTACAATATCAAGATACGTAACTATACTACTGTCTTCAATGTCATATAAGAATACAGATTTAATTTTATCTATATTAACTAATTGCCCCGGTGTTCTAAATTTATACCAAGATTTGTTTTCAGAATAAAATTCGTGTATTGCACCAGTTAATGTATTGTAATCACTAATGTATACTCTATCAGACATAGCAATAGCAGAGCCATAATTAGAACCAACTGCAACACCAACGTCTAAACTGTCAGAGAAAATAAATTTATTTTCATAGTGATCATATAACATTACACTACCAGATCCTAATTCAGTTTCTAAAAACGTAGTAGCATCTAGATCAAAGACAGTTTTATTATTATCAAACTTTGTGTGTGCTAATTGTCGACCGCCTGCACTGGTAATTGCCAACTGATCACCAACTGTATTAAATTTAACAGTTGATCCAAAATACTCACTGCCTCTATTATAAGGATTACTTAATTGCTCTTTGAGTACATATTCTCCAGGAGTATATGCTTCCTTAACATTAACAACAAGAGTAGCAGTAGCATCGTCATAAGAAGTTACAACTCCAACCATATAATTAGACAAGTCATGTGTAATAGTAACACGTTGTAATTCTAAAATATTTAAAGGCTTTGGAATAGTTACAGACACCGGATTAGAATTATAATTTGTACCTCTAGTTAATAATTCTCCAGCAACTACTGCTCCTGTAGTTGGATTAACCTGTGTAACCTTGTAAGTTGCTTTGCCGTCGCCGCCAGAAATATAAACAATATCATCTACCGCGTATTTAGAACCTGCATTAGCAATTCCCGGATTTGCTCTTAAAGTACCAAAAGTTGCTACCGCATTTAATAATAAACCTGTACCGCTTTTACGTACAGTAAATGTTTTTGTTCCAGGTTCAATTGTTATTTTGGTTGTACTAGAAGTTGTTACTCCCGGTAATGTAACAGTCCATGCAGTAAATGCAGAAGGAATATTATAGTATACCGAAACTGCGCCTTCATTTAAATGTACATTAGAATATGTTGGCGATCCGATTGCTAGTTTGCCGCCGTCTTTAGATACTGCAATAGTAGAGCCAAAACTAGATTTTGCTGGTAATGGAGATTCTATAGTTTGTACATCTTTATTAAATTCATAATTATTAGAATAATTCCATATACGAATTGTATCATTGCCTCGAGATAAATTGTTGCTAAAAGAAAGGATAACGTTTCCGTTAGCGGCCACTGACATGTCTAGCAAGTCATGCCCTAATGTAAACACTACTGGTGCTCCAACTGTCGCGCTACTGCTAACAAACGCAGGATCAAGTGCATTTGCTACAAGTTTTGAAATATAGTAAACAGTTAAAGATGGTGCAACAGTTGCAGAGCCTTTTGATGCTACAAATAATTTGTCTCCAACTACTGCTACCTTCTGACCAAAAAATTGATTATTTGTTTTAGTAGGTGCGGTTACTAAATTTGAAAATACATAATATCCGTTGGCGTTTCGTGTATATAAAACCACGTATCCGTGATTAGCATATACTGGCATTGCTCCTGAACGATTTTCTAACACAAAAGTTGGGCCGCCCTGAGTCTCTGATATTGTAAAACGTATTGGGTCTATAATTTGTGACACATAATATGTTTTGCCAGCAACTATAGTACCAAGTGTAGTATTTGAAAATACAATTGGGCCGTTGATAATAAAATTAGCAGTAGTGCCAGCCGATAATACTAGCCTGTTACCATTTGATGTAGTTGTTCCTACAACTAATGGTGCGGCATTTGCCGCAGGAGCACCTGCTGCCAAGAAAGCTCCGTCACTTCTTACGGACGTTGACGAAGCAAAAGAATTATTTGTTAATAATATTGTTGGATTAGGATTATTTGCATCCTGTGTAGTAACCGGACTTAGCTCTTCTCTGTACGCCCAATTAGACTTAGCAGTAGGTCTAGTATAATATAGCATACTGTTTTCTATTGAGACTATCATTACTGTACTAGCTTCATTTACAGATACATTAATACCAAACTTTGTTTTGTTATTTGAAACTGTTGTTAAATTATACTCGTTTTGATATTTCCAAACTGTCCATTGATTGTCAACTCCGTCGACCCATACTAGATCACCGTTTTTCTTTGAAGCTATTCCTAGATTATTAATAATCTCAATTGACGGTACTCGCACTGATACAAACTTATATAAATTCAAAGTTAACCCAACAGTATCTGCTGTGTTAAGTATTTTTGGTTTATCAAATTCAATATAGTCAACTCCGACCGCGGTGACTTTATAAAATCCTTCTAACGTTGCTATAGAATTATTAATGCCAATATAACTGTCAACATTAATATCAGTGTCAACAACCCTGTTTAGTGTGATTCGAATAGTATTTTGTATAATTGAAACTTTTCTAACTAAGTTTTCAAATAATGTAAATCTATAAACATTCCAAGTATTTTTATCGCTAGCAATCCAGAAATAATATCCGTCATTTAATTTGTTTATATTGACAGAAAATATTTCTTCTATAGTGTTTAATTTGTATTCAACATCTTCAGCATTAACATATCCCGCAGTTGATACATAATAATTTGACAACTGATGTGTTTCAAATGGGCTGTGTGAATATGTTTTACTCTTTAAGTAAACTTGGTCAGGTAAAATTCTATAAACAAAATCTAATAAAGAATTATCAATAGATTTTACCAGCTCAACTGGTTGAGGATTAATTAAAAATTTAACCTCGTCCAGTCTAAACTCAACTTCATCAAAGCCGGCATTGGCTCCGTACTGTCCAACACGGATTGCCCACTCTTCATAAAACTCTAAACTTTCTTTAGTGCTAGTACTTAGAGCATCAAACAATTTAGCAAAACTATTTTCAGTGCCTTTTTCAGTAATGAATCCTTGATAGAACTTGTATTGGCTTACATCATCGTTAATGATATTTTCAAGATACTGACGCTTTTGGTAGCCAATAAGATGCTGTGCAAATTTTTGCTGGTTTAAATCAAAACTATCAGTATCTAAGTCGTAGAAATCAGGAAACTGATTGGCTCGATAGTCCCAGTTAGGAATTAACTTAGGTTCTGGTCTAGCTTCTAATTTATTCCATTCAGAGTAGTCAAACGTTTCGCTGCCTGGAACATTAGCCTTTGCACTATAATAAAATTCTTTGTACTTAACAGTATCACCTAATTTATAATCAGTCCATACTTTCCAAAATTTAACTATTGCACGATCGTAAATAAATCCAGGAATATCAAAATCGCCATTCCAGTTAGTTGTTCTATAACCAACCACTTTGATACGTTCTTGTCTATATCCTTGTATCTGATCATAAATCACATCATTGAATATAGTAGTGTTATCTAAAATTAATACGTGTTCTTTTTGTACTAAATTTAAAGTAGCATGATATATACCATCAGCAGTATTTTTAGGTGATAGTGTGAATAGGTTACCTTCTCTAGTATTACCTGTATACAATGAAGACAGCGCCGCACCGTCTTGTTTTAATATTGAATACTCATAAAAATTGTCATATATATTGTCAACTACAGAATATTTTTGATTAAATTTAACTTCTTCAGCACACGGGCTTACACTTATTACTGCGCCGAGTGACCAATTTTGTGTAGTCCAAAATGCAAATTCTTTTGCACTAGTTTGAAAATCTGTTATTGTTCTGATGGTAGAATTAAAATTTTCAAATAGCATGCCGATTGATTTTAAATAAGCACCGTAGCCTAATAGAAAATCAACTACTTCTTGAATAGTTCGTAACTCAGCACCATAATGTAATGTAGAAACTGTATCATTAAATTTTGTTCTAATAACAATTTGTCTACCGCCAGTTAACGGCAACGACGGCAACTTAGCAAAATATTTTATTTCAAATACTGATGATGCTTGATGTGATACTGTTGCTCTATAATATTGATTATTAAAAAATACAATTTTATCTTTAGTATAATACTGATTAGCAATCCAAGTAGTAAAACTAGCAGATACACCGCCTACATTAATTTCAGCGTCATTATTAATAATTAATGGTTTGAAATATTTAAATGCTGGTAAAAATTTATTATAACCTCTAATAATAAATCCGGTTGTTGCTTTTTCTATAATTACTGCGCTATAATCAACAGACGACACTGGACTGCTGGTATTAAGTATAATATTATAATTTTCTTCAGGAATGAACACATTGCCTGTGTTTAAAGGATTACGACTATCTAATATTAATTTAAATTTTTCTTTAGTAGTAAATCCACCAAGTTTACTTGATAAGCGAACTATTAAATTTGTTAATTCGTTTTTATAAACAGGAATTTCTGAAAGAGACTGTCTTCCAATAATATAATCAGTAATATAGTTTATTAAGCCAGCAGTATATACTCTTGATGTACTATCTGCGGTGCTAGGAGTAATTAAATTGGTAACATTAAATCTTAAATTTCCGTTAGTAACTTTATAAACTAATTGATTTGTATCATCTCTGTATTGTCGAACACGATCAAAACAGCTGGAAAATACTTGCGCAGGTCGTAGTATAGTTAACGCTGTTATTAAAGAAAATGGATATTCTGCACTACGTCTCCATGCTGATTCGACAGGAGCTTGGTCTCCAAACCTAAACTCTCCTTCAATTAATGAAGATGTGTAGCCGTCAATAATACCAATATTGCTAGGTGCTAGTAGTTCGCCGTCTTCGTTTACCGGCAACATTGATAACAACTGTGGTCTTACAAACTTAGTGTTCTTAACAAAATTAGTACTAGGATTTCTAATTATACCGGCAGCTAAATCATTCCATAGAATTAAGTTATTGCTAGTATATGGTGCCGGACCGTAGGTAGTTTCCCACCATGTTGGTTTAATACTTAATCCTAGCATTTCCCAGGGATGTGTATGTGGTCGATCAGTATCGTATACTAATTTAAATATACCTCTCCAAAATCCTGGAAGTTCTGTACCAGTAGATGATCTAAATTCTCGGTAGTTGTAGGTTTTTGGATTACTACGTACAAAGAAAGAGTGTTTGGTATAATCATCAGCTATTAAATTTGACCAGTGCAAGAAATCTCCTGCCATAATGTTATTAATATCATCGAATGTTAGATCAGTAGTTCTATTGTACCCCGGAACAAAATCATAGATATCAAATAACTTTGTATCATATGCAATTTTAATATTGTTATAGATTCTACGTTCAAATTCTAATAATAAATCATCTCTAAAATCATTAAACGCAATAGTTATACTACCGTCGTGGCCTTGAATAACTTTAGTTGGATTTTGATAGGTAGTATCAATAAAAATCTGTGGTTCAAATTTAGGATACAATCCATATTTTGTCGGAGTTGGCGGCAAGAAACAGCCGTCCGTTTTTCCGTATTGAACAATTTTTAAATTGTCGCCAGACGCAATTGTTGATAAGATTTTTACAAAATTAACGTCAATAAATTCATAATCTTTACCGTAAACTAATAGTTCGTCGTTTACGTAAACAAGTACAGCACGTTCACTAACAGTGGTTAGATTAAAATCAAAAGTTAATGGATATTCAGTAATTGAGTTATCAATTATTTCTTGTTCAAAAATAAAATTAGGACCTGCAGGTATCATGTCGCTTAGATAATACGGACTATCTTTTGTAAAGTCCTTAACCACTTCTTTTAAAATTAAATCTAAGTGAATTCTTGTTACGCCATCATATCCGTAATCAGTTGCTTTGCGTAATACATTTCTTTTGAATTTTGCATAATCAAGTCTGGCTGTTTTTAATGCATTAATTACATTATAATTTTTATTAGTAATATGATATGCTATAGGTAACAGTGGTGCAGAATGTTGCACAATCTTTGTTCCTAACGGAGTAATATTTCCTAAATCTCGAAGACTAGCAGAGCCAGGGATTGTACCAATAAACTTGTCAATATTGTCTGCAATTGAACTTACATGATTATTAATTTCACCTAGAGTAAAAGTGTCTAAATTTAAATTTTGAGGATTGTGTTCTAGATTAGAAGGAAATTCAAAATAGCCATTAATTTTTGGTGCGGAAGAATTTGTTTTAACTATTAATACATCATCAACAGATAAATCTTTAAAGAATTCAACATAGGCTTTCTTATTAATAACAGTGATTGTATAATCAGTATCGTATTTTCTATGTCCGTTTAGATATACTTTAACTGTTAAATCAGTTAATAGGCCACTGTCTGCGTATACATCAATTAAAAACATATTACGTACTTGATCAATTACATATTGTCTAACAACAAATTGTTTAGTTTTTGTATTAGCAATAGTCCACCCATTGGCGTGATCATAAGAAGTTAACGTATTATTAATACGCAGGTAACCAAGTTCTATATCAATCGGTTCTACTAGATTTGTACTGCTTTGATAGGTATGTTTGTCAGTATGAAGATTAAAATTGAAAACAATGTCTCCAAAGTTGCCAATATTTCTATATGTAATATCAAACCCTAATTCAGTATCGTATGTGGTGCCTGTTTGATAACTGAATATTTTTGTTCCTTTAAATGTAGTACCAGGATACTTTGTTGTATTTCCATAACTAGTTCCTGTAGGGTCAACTACTTCAAATAATGGGCTTTGATTTATAGTAGTCTTGTCTTGGCTTTGCATCCATGTACCGTCCATGTAATGGAACATGGTACCTCTATAACTACTTCCTTCTGTTACTAGAACAGTTTCGCCGGCTTGTGGGTCAGTATCATCTGTAGGCAATAGTGTAATTCTGCGTTGTCCCAAATGTGTTATAAAACTTACTGTAAATATTCTTCCTGAAACTCTAATGTCAGTGTCTGCGGTAAACAATACACGCATACCTTCAACTAGATTAACCTTATCAATATTATATCCGTAACTACCTTCAATTGTAGAAAATACATCTTCAGTAAATGTATCAACTAAAGTTACATTTTTTTTAGCAATTCGACCAAAATTCCATAATTGAACATTTGAGTTAAATTCAATGATTGGGCGTTTAGCTCTTGCATTCTGATCTAAAATTAACGGTTGATTATTTGCTGATGCTGATGCTTCAATTAAATTTCTGTGAAACCATCGATTATGACGACTCCAGGGATTTCTATCTGCACTGCTTCTATTAATAACAATATAATCTTTGCTTGCAGGGAAATTATTGTTTACGTCAAATCCTTGTGTATCAAAATTTTCATTATCAAATTCAATTTCTAAATCAGAAGTATATGCTGACGGTGTTTCAAGATCTTTTTCTGCTACTAGTCTAATTGCAACACCAACACCTTCAACGTACCAATTACCAGTTGCATATATTGACGGAGTTACTTGTCCAGAAAAAGACAACTTCATTCCGTTAGATAATGTAGTTCCGCTACCGGTAGTATAATATTTTTTACCTATAATTTCACTATCAATTTCTATGTGTGTCGAGTCAGTAATATTAAAAATTGTAAAATATCCTGAAGTGTTTATATCAGTTTCGCTAACATAATACAAAATATTAGGAGCATCTAATGGTACTGTAAATTCAATAGACCCTTTCTTAACATGGGTGGTAGAAGGAACAATTACATTTTTATTATTTCTTATTGTAATTCCATTAGTATATAAATCTGCATCACCTATTGTTCTAACTGTCTTAAATGCAAACGGACGGTCTTCGCAATCTATTTCAAAAGTATATGTTTGTCCTCGATACAATTTAAATTTAGGATTTGCTGTTAGTCCATCAGGGGTAAACAAATAAGAAATATTATCAACTTCGTCAACTAACTTAACAGTATATGTACTATTAATTTCTGTTGACTGTCCTAAAACTGTAATTGGTTGTGGGCCGTTAGGTAACCAGTAGTATTCTCTATAGTTAACAAATTTATCCCAGTCTATATGAGGATTCCATGCATAATATTCTTCACTGTTAACTTTACTATGATCTAAAGTGGTTCCTGCAAAGAAATTTAATTGATTAATATAGTCATTATAATCTTTAAAAAAAGTAACATTATCTAAAGAGTCTTTAGAAACAATAGCCGGCTCAAGTTGGTATGCGGCTCTATCAACACTAACTTCTCCTAGATACTTGTCTGCCGAAGTAAATGCTGGTGTGTTTTTACGACCAATAAAAGCGTTTATTTTTCCAACAGTTCCCTCGTTGATCATTTGATCAACTGTAGCACTCAAGAACTTTTGATTTACGGAAGTTCTGTAATACTTGGGAAGAAAATCTAATGACGTTCTTTTATTATTGTCGCCAATAGGTAACGCTGATTCTTGTTGGTTGTTATCGAATGCCATGAAATATTCCTTCTTTACGCACTTGTGATGTCATTGTTGTTTAACGGGATTGATGTTAGTACTGTGCCGCTTGAATTGATCCTTGCCGCGGTAATTTCTGAAATAATTTCAATATCGTCAACAGTAGCTGAACTAATTAATAGTTCGTCAGCATTTGATGTTATTTCAAATAAACTACCAAATGCCAAGTTCTGCTGTTTTGGTACTATTACTATGTTTACTAGATTAGGACTTAGCTTGCGAATAATGTACGCCGACAGTTCTCCAAAGTAGAATGTGTCGCCAAACTCCCAATTTTCTAAAGCAAAAAATTCATTAATTGCAGTAATGACTCCTGATTTAATATCGTTATCACTTATAACTACATTAGAATTTTTTACTACTTTAAATGTGCCTTGAAGACTAGAGGCGGCATGCTTACCAAATAATGGTTTGTATTTTGCAGGATGATAAACTATTTCATCACTTATTGATTTTACCTTGTTTATGTCCATACTAAAATTAGTATATAATGCGTCACTACTTGGTGGTAATGGTTTAGTTGTTACATCTCCTGCAAGCCAGCGACGATATAAAACATCATATGTTTTAGTTAACATAAAAATATCTATTATATTTGTAGCGGCTGGGTCTAATCTTGCTGAGTTATCTGCGGCATGTATATAATGGAATTTTAAACTATCTCTGCCTGAGAAACCTCTGTACTCATTAGTGATTGTAAAATTAGTTGATGATTTATTAAATGACTTAACTAAATTTTCTTTGATAATGTATATTAATTGTCCGTCGTCTAATGTTAACGGAACTGCTTCTTGGCTTAGATATACTTTAATTAAATCGTTAGTATTTTCAATGTAATAGAAATCAGTTGAACCGTCCAGTGCTACTTGACGCTTTTGAAAAATAAATTTAGACGTAATATTTGTTGAAGGACTAACAATGTTTTTAAATAATTCTGGATCGTCAACTATACCGTCCTCGTTACTGTCAAAAAAGCTAATAGAAATCTTTTTAGTATCTATGTAACCGTCACTGCCTAAATATTCATCAATAATTTCCCAATCAAAATTTTGATTAAATGCGGCCAATAAATCGGGGCGTGTATTGATACTCATTACTGAGATTTTATCTCTAATTACTTTTCCGTTAGTTGGATCGTAAACTTTAGAAGTGCTATCAAAGAAAAATCTCATTTCTTTAGCACTTTCAAATACATATCTTAAGCCGCGATAAGTTGCAAGGTAAGACGTACCATCAGTTTCAAATAAAATTATCCAACTTGCATCTAACTGTTGATTACTAGAGTCGCCAGTTTTTCCTAAGCTGAATGCAGATTTTTTATCAATATTAGATTCTGTAATAATTTTCCATACAGTATCTGCACTATCATATCTTAAAGCAAAATTCTTATTAGCGGCAATTAGATCAATAATTTTGTTCTTAACACTATCTTCAAGTGACGTAACAAATTTAGGTACCGCAGTATCGCATACTGCGCCCGATGGAACAATTTCGTTTAATGTTACTGGTCCTAATCCATTTGCCAGTATGCCGCTATTTTTTGCTGTACCGTCTCCGACTATTTGTACAACTTTTGTCCAAATTCCTGTTTTAGCAGATACTGGTGCCCCTGCTTCGTCAATGAGTTTGTTATCTGCACTGAATAGTTTCCCAGGGGGTGGCGTAAATTTTAACATTGCTCCTGGAATTATATATCGTAAATTTGAAAATGTTGCAGATCCTAATTTTTTAATTGCATTAACCTGGGTGTTATCATTAATATAACCCGTTGATATATTTGTGCCGGAAGTAACTTGTGTAAAAGAAGAAAAGGCAACCCCCAACGATATAAATGCATAGCTGTCTAAATAATAATCTTTAATTGTACGACTAGCAAGCACAGGTTCGATTTGATTTAATACTGCATTTTCAATATCAGTTCTAGTGTTATAGGAAAATTTAAAACTTCCAGTAATGGGTTCTTTATACAGTATTCCGTCGGTTCCAAACAAATTAGTATTGCTGTATTTTCCGGTGGTATCTTTTAAGTCAAAATATCTACTAATACCTGAGCTGACTCGGTTAACTGATTTTACTTTAATTATTTCTTGGTTAACACTTAACGGAAATACATTATAGTCTTCTCCGGTTATCATTCTATTTTGTGTATAGTACGTTGCTGGAGCATTAGTTTTAATGCTGTTATTTGTTTCACTAGCTGATGCATTTTGAACAGTATAGTTTAATCCGGCTGTGATAGTTAGTGTTTCTTGCTTTCCAGATTTATTACTAATATACGAAATATTAAATGATACATTTTTAATGTTAGACGGACTGATTGCATATTCGTATCCGTTACTTACTCGATAATAAACTCTAAAATTACCTTGAGGTAAATCACCAAATGTGCCGTCTGCAAAGTTCAAACGAACTCGATCTCCGGTTCGTGTGATTACTGAAAATATTTTTCTAATACTCTTAGAAAGAGAATTGTATATAATGTTGTTGCCTTCAACTGCATCAACTTTTGTCCACTCTTGTGATAATAGTCCTGCACTGTCTAAACTGTATAACCAGATATCTGAATTGTTGATGTTAGAACTATCCAAGTCCACTGTTTCGTTAGTACTTGGACGTAGAATAGAAAATGTTCCTTGATTTAAACTACCTTGACGGAAGTGTACAAAGAAACCAGTATTGGTACTTGGAGATCCACCGCCATCGTCACGATATAAAAATGCCAAGTTAGTTCCAGGCATTGGTGGCTCTTCATAGATGTTTAAGGAATTTTTAATTGCACAAGATACTATTTCAAAATTCATGTTTCTACCGTCAATGTTTTTGGTAAATCCATAAATTGGAGCATCTGTGTTGGTTGCGTTAAATCGATATTGTTGTGTTCTAATTCCAGCAACTGTTCCTGAATCTTGGGGCCTTCCAAACTGCCCAGTTGACGGCAAGGCGGCGTTTAATACTTTAATAAATTGTTCGTGCCAATTGGTGTTTGCACTATCATTCCATACAATAGTTTGATTAGCAAGGCTTCGACCGTTACTGTCTATAATAGCTTCACTAGTTCTTACTGAACTAAATTTTAACAATCCGTTAGCACATTGGTTTCTTTTAGGGTTGTAGCTGAGCAGACGTGCTAAACGTAGTACACTTTCACGACGATCAGCAAGTTCTAAAAAGTTTTCACGGGCATTTAGATCAAAACGGAAGGCTAAGTTTTGTCCAAGAAAGGCAATTAAATCAATTAAGGCTAGATATTCGCTAGATTCAATATAGTCGTTGAAATCTTCTGGATAGTTTTCACGAAGATACGTGATCATTGTTCGACGTAGATTGTCGAAATCATAGCTTTTAAAATCAGCATTTTTAAAGCTCTGATATACCTTTTTCCAGTCCTCTGCCGCAATCAATTTGTTTTGTCTATCTATACTTGACATACTCAGTCCTCATTATAGATATTTATCGTATAGATAAAGTGGGCAGTTTATTAACCGAGTAGACTGTTGTCTTTGTCAAACTTAAATCGTAGATTTTCTGATATATTGTATATCAAATATGTTAGCTCACACTCTATTTGTATGCCACTTTCGTATTCGCTTACTATGACATTTTGAACTCGGACCCTGGGGTCGTAGTTGATAATAGCAGACACATTTTGTACTATTAGATTTTTGACTTCGTTAGTTAACGGGTCAAACAATAGATCCCAAATAATAGTTCCAAAATTTGGATTCTCTAGGCGCTCTCCATAGCGAATATGAAAGTGATTGATAATATCCTGCTTGATTAGTGCTAGATCATATAGAGCAAAGTTGCCAGTTGGATTGCCCACTGTGCTAAGTCCCCTGTAGGTTTTACTCAACGGAGGTGCTGTGGTCTTCCTAACTTCAGGAACAACTGTTCTAGTGTATAGTGATTTTTCTATGCTCATAGTAGTATTTATTTGCTAATTTTTCTAAATGTATCTGTTGAAGTGGTATACTTCAACGGGTCTTGTCCGTGTAGATTTTCATGGCCGTCCCACGGTTCGTGCATGGGTGTTCTTGCTACTACAATGGCCAATGCATCTGGTTGTACTGCATCTGTTATGCTGGCAGCGGTTGCGGCTTCGGCTAATGGCCCGTTTAAGTTAATTTTAGCGCCACTGGTAAGGTTGATATTTGCTCCGCCGTTGATTGAAGTGGTTTTTCCGGATGTAAATTTATTTCCGCCGGCGGATAGTAAGGCAATATCTGCTCCTGATGTTACTTTTACATTAGAACCAGTTTGTAAATTAAATGCTTGGCCAATAGCTTCACTAGTTGATCCAGTAACGCTAGTATTCCTATTAGCGCCAATGCTTTCATTCTTTGTACCTACAACAGATATTTTTTGATCTGCTCCAACTATCAAACTATGTATAGAACCCACTTCAACATTATGTTTTGCGCCTGATCGAATATTAACATTCCTGCCAGCGTCCATGTTAATATCTTGATCTGCCTTGATGTTTATATCTTTTTCTGTATGAATACTAACGCTGTCTTGTGCATAGATATCTATTTTTCCCATACTGGTTAATTCTATCCACGTAGTACCTGCGGCATTGCCAATATAAATTAAATCTTCACTGTTATGCAATAAAATTTGATGTCCTGTGCGAGTACGAATACGCACAAGCTCATTATGAGGAATATCGGGCTGACCGCCTGTTTCGCCGTTTTCTACACTGACATACTCGGGTGGGCCTTCGCTTGCAGGAGTCTTACGAATAAAACTTTCGTCTCCGTCATCCATAACAAATGTTGTACCGCCAAGACGACTGACAAATGCACTTTGAATTCTACTTTCTTTTTTACCTATTGCGCCTGTTGGTGCATTGGGTTTTCTATCAACTGGTCCTGGCGTACTAATTCCAAACACAGTACTTGGTAATTCTCGTCTTGCACTACTAGATGTAATTCCTCTAGTGTCGTCTTTGTTTAGGCCCTGTGTTGTTAATATTTTATGAAACGGATGTATTGGTTTAGGTAACTGTGTAATATCAGGTTGCGAAAGAGCTTTGTTTGCTTTCTTATTATATTCTGCTACTACTTTTCTTTCATCACTACCTGCTTCAGTTGTAGTTGATGTTGCCGCCATTCCAGGCACCATAAAGTTTACATATTCGTCAGGAGCGCAACCAATCCAATATCCTTTTGCCGCATTACCGTAGGCAAACATAACCATTACAATAGTTCCTACATCAGGAGGAACCATCCACATACCATAGGCTTTTTGTGTGCTGTCGTAGTCGTTAGGTTCTTCATTTGTAAAAGTGATACTAGTTTGCCCTGCAAACGGACTTAGGTATCTAACTGTAATAACTGATCCAGTAATACCGGGCTCTTCTCTGCCAACGTCATTGATTAATTCAACTTGCAACGATCCCATATATTTTGCGTCAATGTGACTGATTACTCGAGCCATGTAAGGACCCGGGTAGTCAAAGTACCGTTCTTCTGATCTTGAATCTTCTGGAAGTGTGTCGTTTATCATAAATTATCCTGGAAAGTCTCCAAGTTCTGCGGCGGCTTGAAGATAGCCGTCTCTACTTTCTGCATAACTAACTACGTCTTCTCCTTCTGCAACTGTAATTTGCGCTTGATTATTTGTTTCTTGGACTCCTGGATTTACTGTAGCTCCGCGAGCCCGCATCCTCATAGCTTCGCCATTATCTTTATCTTCTTGATCTATTGCGTTATATGCTTCTAACCCAGGAGGATTTTGATTTGCTCTACGTGCTAGATTTAACATCTGTGTAAATTTACCTTTTTCGAATTTGCTCTTTACGGAGATTATTTTGTATAATCCGCTAAACGGTATTTCTAACTCTGTTTTAATATCTTTTGGAAATGTTAAACTTCCGTCTACATTTAAATCAACGGGTGTAAGAAAATTAATTAATATGTCTACTTCACTTGATTGGTAGTCCATTGCTCCGGTAGCTGTAACATTTATTCTGCTAGATGAATTAGTGTTAGTAAAATTTCCTATGCCGCTGTCAGCCAAATAATATGGGTCTCCTAAAATAGTCATATCTGCTTGAACTTTTTCAGTGCCTAAGTTTAGTATACGTGCTTGAAAATGTTTTGCCACAAGCGTTTTATAAGTATCGGCATCGCCGCTACCATCACTACTTTTCCATCTGTCAACCTTAGCTAATCCCATAGCAGTTCCTGTTGCCACATCACCGCCAGATTTAGCGTTGCCTTTAATTGAAGGAACATACGGATGTATACTGTCCGACGGTGCGGCACCTGATTGGCCAAGCCGAGACATTAACGCTTCACCTGCGGCAGCTCCTAATCCCTGTGCTAACAACGGAACACCAAAGTTATTGTTTAAAGTTAATTTAAAATCTAATATATCAACATTTTTTCCGGTGTATATGTAGTTGTATTCTTTAACAGCTTCGTTAACCAGTTGTTGATAACCTTTGCCTGTGATATTAGGCGTTGCAAATAGTGATTGGTGTATCTTATATGGCACTACTCTAAACACTAATAGTTTAGGATTAACACCGGTATTTTCGTTTTGTTTATTAGCTGTTGTTATATAGGCTTGAGTTTCAATTCTAAACCAATCATAAAATCCGTCTTTGGGAGTATTTGTTACAGCACTTGTGCAATAATCGCTCATTAACATTACTTCTGTAATTGCATTAATAATACTTGTGCCTTTTCTAAATACAAATTCTTTTTCTGTTGCATTTACTTGATAAGCGTTGCGCGGATATTTTTTATTTGATAATGCAGGTATTGTAACTTCGCCGGTCCAGTTAGGATCGTCAGGTTTTTTAGGATCGTGGCCACCTTGAGCGAGTGTAAAATTCATGCTGGCTTTTCCTAATGCACTAAGTTCACCTTCAGCTTGTACTAAAATATTAGTTTTGTTGTCTCTGTTTAATTGAACTCTAGATAAAACATTGCCGCCTCCCGCAGTACCTTCTTTTATATTTGATGTTGCTCCGTTATCCGGAGGATCTTGTTGTTTAATTGTTTGCAATTCTGTAGGGAATACAATGGCAATTTCGTCAGGCAAGTACGGTTTTTTTTCATCAGTAGTTGATAACTCTAATAATCTACTAGATACTAGATGTTGTAAACTATGCGGGCCGCTTTGTAACATTTCAACAACTGTTGATCCAGATATTGCAAAGTCTGCTTTTAAAAAATTATAGTTATCGTTTAACGCTAGTTCATTCCAGGCCTGAGACTTTACTTGATATTTGCATCCTGAAGCCGTGATGGTCATATTAATACTGTACATTCTAATTGGAAAATATCTAACTGCAACTGTTGATGCTGTGTTATCTCCGTCAGTACCTACAAATTCTAAACTTAATAAGTACGGTGCTTGAGTATAATCTGTATGACCATTTTGTACTGCGGCAATTTGACAACTTTCTAAGAACTGCCCCATACTGTAAGGTTCGGTCACTTCAAAATCTAAAGTGACTACGTTGGTTCCTTTTGTTGAAGGTGTTGGAGTAATTTGACACAACATGTCTACGTTATCAATAAAATAATCGTATTTCCCTGAAGGATTATCTACTGGCTGATAAGCAGTAGATACTCTAGATTCTGAAAATCTTCCTCCACTGCTTAAAATAATTTTGCCAACTAGTCCTTTTCTATAACTTTCGTCGGGAAAATTTACAGCATCGGCAGATAGACTGCTTAATGTAAACAAACAATTACTTGAGACAAATTTTTCTAATGGATTTACTATTGGTAATTTAATTTTTTCTTGGCCGCCTGCACCGTTTGACCCCACGTCAAGTGTAGTAGCTAAATTTGCTACACTAGTTGCAGAGATATCTGTTCCTCTATCAACATTGGGCAGAATTGTTTCTCTAGGGCCTAAAGTTTGCTCTGCTAGAACAGTGCCTGTTACAGGAGCAACATTGCCGCCTGCGGCAGCAGTTGTTGTTGGCACTCCTGAGGCACCGCTTACTGCCCTTGATGCGGCAATAAAAGGAGTCTTAGGTGATACTCCGTTAGCATCTGAGTCTGCATTTAATCCTTTTTTGACCACTGCACCAGCACCCGATAAGGACGATGCGGCTAACCAACCAGCACGTTGTTCTTGGGGAGTGTCGGCTGTAAGCCTATATGTGCCTTCTGGGGTTTTTACAGTTTCTAATGTTCTAGCATTGACCGCTGTATATCTTTCATATGCTTTATCCTGTGCGGCAGAGTTATATAGAAATTCATTTAAATTTTTAGGCTGGCCGCCGGTGCCTACCCAATTGTTTTGATCATATATTGCGGCATTACCTGCCTTAGCATAGGCTCCGGGTTTTAAGAGGCCTACAGTTTCTAATGCTTGTGCGCCCATTTGATATCCGCCTGCGTATGACAGACGATTTACTCCGTTAGGTAATCCCCTAGCAGTTGCCTGCGGGTCTATTGGAATATAGTTACTACCGCTCTCGTCTTTAAAACGTTGAGCTCTATATTTCTCGTAATTTTCAGGTGTTAATCCTGCAATTGTTGCGGCCATATTATATTCCTAATACTCTGAATAATGTAGTTTTTTTAGGAAGATAAATTAGTGTACCTACTTTAAAATCAAAAATTGGATCTCGTATAACATTCATATTTCGTTGTGTGAACACCCACCATAATTTAGGAGTGCCGTATAAATCTTGGGATAACAAATCCGGTCTATAATTATAGTGTGAATCAATAGTATAAGGAATATCATCAGGCTCTGCACTAACAGGGCGTATATTAAAATTTCCAAGGTAGCCGTTTGATAAAGAAGTATCGTGCCACGGACTAGTAATTTTATATGCCATTAAATATAACCTCCATCACCAATATAAGTGCCGTTGACAAAGGCATCTAGTGAGAATTGACGTTGTTGTGTTCTACTGTAAATTGGCATTAGCTGTACTATCAGTGTGCTTTTTACAGGAGCATAGCTGGTATTATTAACATCAAAAGAAATTCCTTCTATAGTCTTAGTTCCGCCTACATTAGCAGAAATATAATCAACATCTTTTGGTAGGTCCATTGTAAAAGTTTTAATCACTACTGGAACATTATTAAAAACATATGCTCCATATCCGTTTAGTCGAACTACCGGTGGGGGTTGGCCGGCATCCTTTGAATCTCCAAACGACATTTTTGTAACAGATCGCAAATAGTGAGTGGCAGCAATCCAATATGCGGCATCAACACTGTTTTCACAATAGAATTCAGCAGTAATAGTAATTTGTTCAACTCTGCTATGGTCATAGGCCATAAAAGCATAATTATTATGTGTGGTGTCAAGAGAGTTATATGTTGCAGAGTGTGTTATATTAACTTGTGGCGTAAAAGGAAAAATCAAATTGTCACCCGAATTTACTAATGGTTTTAATACTGGGCTTTGTTTGTATGCTGTATTGTTTGTTGGCAAGCTTAATTTTACTCGCCAGTCTACAGAAGAAGCGGCAAACGATACTTCACCAGGAATATGCCCCAAAGGAGCTTCGCTTCCGCCAAACATTGGACCTCTAAATGCGTTGACTAGTGCGGCGCCGACTGCAACGCCACCTGCTATTTTAGCTAATTTGCTATTGCCTGTTGCGGCTGCAATACCGGAAATAGCGGTAGCTGTGCTTGCAAAACTATTTAAATCGTTGGCCATATTTGGTAATCTCCGTCAGTAGTATTTATTGACTTTATTAACTGCTGACATTATAATGTATATGAGGAGTCATAAGAACAATGAAAAAAGTAAACTACCTAAATAACAAAGACTTGTTATTAGAAATACATAGAAGTAAAAACAGTTACTCCAGCTATACAAAACCTGAATATCATCAATACGATGTTATTTTGCCTAGCGTAGAAAAGATTAACATTCGAACTATTGCAGAAGCCAAACGAGTTCGAGCAAAAAGACTAGGTCAACAGGCATTTGAAGCGGCAAAAGCCGTCAACCCCAAATGCAAGTCTGCTGAATTTGAAGTAGATTATAAAACTATCGAAAAGCCCGATGTTGTATTTCGCATTATGACCTATGATCATATACCGTTAGAACCAGGACGTAAGCGCACACCAAAGACACTGGCCGATCACAGAGAAAAAGTTAACTTCCCTGCTTTCCAACATTGGAAATTTGACGAACATGATGAACTGGTATGCGTGGGTAAGAGTCATTGGAAAGGCCCGATGAAGACTGGAAAGTTTTGCAAGGATCACGGACAAGTCACTAACACACTGGCTCGAATGTATATTAAACTTTGCGAACGATATGCTACTCGTGGCAACGTTCGTGGCTACACATATAATGACGAAATGAAGGGGCAGGCCATTTTACAGTTAACACAGATTGGTCTACAATTTGACGAATCGAAATCAGACAACCCATTTGCCTACTTTACTGCGGCAGTTACTAATAGTTTTGTTCGAGTTATTAACATTGAAAAGAAAATGCAAAATATTCGAGACGATATTTTAGAAATGAACGGAATGAATCCTAGTTATACCAGAATGATCAATGCAGAGTATGTGGCCGCTGCCAAACGTGATGCAGATTCTACTGCGGTTGTTCCTGTTGGTGACATTGAAGTTGACCCTGCAGAGTAATTTCTGTTATAATAGAAAAAAGGATTAGAATGTTTAAGAAAGTTGCCTGTTTTACTGACATACACTTTGGATTAAAATCAAATAGCTCAACTCATAATCAGGACTGCGAAGATTTCGTAGATTGGTTCATTGCGGAAGCTAAAGCGGCTGGCTGTGAAACTGGTATATTTCTTGGTGACTGGCATCATAATAGAAACAGTTTGAATATCACTACCATGGATTATACCCTACGTAGTTTAGAAAAACTTGGTCAGGCATTTGATAACTTTTATTTCTTTCCAGGCAATCACGATTTATACTACAAAGACAAGCGTGATATTCATTCTGTTGAATTTGGCAAGTATGTTCCAGGAATAACTGTTGTTAACGAAATAACGACCATTGGTGATACTACTCTAGTTCCATGGCTGGTAGGTGACGAGTGGAAGAAGATGGAGAAACTAAAGAGCCGTTATGTCTTTGGTCACTTTGAACTTCCTCTATTTTATATGAACGCTATGATTGCCATGCCTGATCACGGTGAACTACAGGGCTCACATTTTAAAAATCCCGAATATGTATTCTCGGGGCACTTCCATAAACGTCAAGCCAAAGCAAACATTGTCTATATTGGCAATGCGTTTCCGCACAACTATGCAGATGCATGGGATGATGACCGAGGAATGATGATTCTTGAACACGGAAACAAGCCAGAATATCGTATATGGCCAGATGCTCCCAAGTTTAAGACAGTTAAACTAAGTCAACTGATCGACGACGCAGAGTCTCTTATTAAAAGTAAAAGTTATCTGCGTGTGGGCATTGATATTCCCATCAGTTACGAAGAAGCCAGTTTCATTAAAGAAACTTTTCTAGCACAATACAACATTAGAGAGCTTACTCTTATCCCAGAAAAGAAAGATACTGAAATTAATAACGATTTAGATGTTGAACATTTTGAATCAGTTGATCAGATTGTCAGCAGTCAGCTGGCTACTATTCAAAGCGACAGCTTTGATCCAAAAGTATTGCTAGCGATTTACAATAACCTATGATAAAAATAAAAGACCTAACAGTTAAAAACTTTATGAGCGTGGGTAATGCTACGCAGGCAGTGGACTTTAAGAAAGGGCATCTTACACTTGTACTAGGCGAAAACTTAGATCAAGGCGGTGATGACAGCGGAAGTCGTAACGGTACAGGTAAAACTACTATTGTTAATGCACTTAGCTATGCTATCTTTGGCAATGCACTGACTAATATTAAGAAAGATAACCTAATCAACAAGATCAACAGTAAGAACATGCTGGTTACTGTTGAGTTTGAGAAAGACGGCATTCTTTATAAGATTGAACGCGGTCGTAAACCCAACATTCTTAAGTTTTATATTGACGATCAAGAACAAGAAGCCGCAGATGATGGTCAAGGTGACAGTCGCGAAACACAAAAAGACATTGATGCTCTGCTAGGTATGAGCCACGATATGTTCAAGCATATTGTAGCATTAAACACCTATACAGAGCCGTTCTTGAGTATGAAAGCTAACGACCAACGTGCTATTATTGAGCAGTTGTTGGGCATTACTATACTTTCTGAAAAAGCAGAAACACTTAAAGAACAAATCCGTATTAGCAAAGAAGAAGTGGTACAAGAAGGAGCTCGTATTGAAGCTATTAAACGTTCTAATGAGCGCATACAAGAAAGCATCAATAGCCTAAAACTTAAACAAGGCATGTGGCAAAAGAATCGTGATAGCGATGTTAAAAAGATTGAATCAGCTATTGCAGAGCTTGCACAAGTAGATATTGATACAGAAATCAGTCAACATGAGAAGTTAAAGGTCTATGACGAACAAGCCGCACTGATTAAAAGCCTTAATAAAGAACGTGCCACACTTGAAACTGCACTAATGCAAGCAGACAAGGCTGTTAAGAAGTATCAAAAAGAAATTGCACAGCTAGAAGCTAATAAATGTCCAGCATGTGACCAAGAACTGCATGATCACAAGCATGATGAAATGAAAAAGCTAGCAGAGAAAAACCTTGCTGATTCAGATACATACTTGTCCAAGGTAGCAGAGGACTTAGAAGTGTTAGTTACAGAACTAGAAGCAATTGGAGATATCAATGGTCGCCCTAAAACCTTCTACGACACACTTAGCGAAGCATTTAATCATAGAACAAATTTAGAAAGTCTTGGTATCCAGTTGAAAAACAAGCAAGAAGAACGCGATACATACCAAGAACAAATTACAGAACTAGAGCATACTGCTCTACAAGAAATAAACTGGGACACAGTTAACAGTTTAAATCTTATGAAAGAACATCAGGAGTTCTTATTAAAACTCCTAACATCTAAAGACTCGTTTATTCGTAAGAAGATCATTGATCAGAATCTTGCTTACTTGAATAACCGACTAACCTATTACCTTGATAAGGTGGGTCTACCTCACACCGTTGTATTCCAAAATGACCTAACGGTAGAAATAACCCAACTCGGACAAGATCTTGACTTTGATAACTTGTCACGAGGAGAAAGGAATCGCTTGATCTTAGGATTGTCGTGGGCGTTCCGTGATGTCTGGGAGTCGTTATATCAGAACATCAATCTCTTATTCATAGATGAACTTATTGATTCCGGCATGGATGCCAACGGAGTTGAAAACTCTATTGGTATTCTTAAAAAGATGGCTCGGGAACGTAATAAGAACATTTATCTAATCTCTCATAGGGACGAATTAGTGGGTCGAGTGAACAACGTGCTCAAGGTAATCAAAGAAAATGGCTTTACGTCTTATGCAAATGACGTTGAGATCTATGAGTGATATTGATACACACGAACTAATCATTAGAGAGTTTATGGAGTACTCTAAGTGGAGTACTCGATTTGAGCTCCACGGTTATAAAGAAAGTGCTGTTAAAGCACGAGTAGCTCTAGGAGAAATACGCAGACTAATAATGATTAGGCGAGCAGAAATACAGGCAAAGAAAAATCTAATACACGGAATCCAAAACGAAGGCAACGAAGAGGATAGTGACGATAACTAGTTGATGCAATGGACTTATCAACATCAACCATTAGACGAAATACCAGAAGATTATATTGGTTTTGTCTATATCATTACAAATCTCAAAACTGGACAAAAGTACATAGGCAAGAAATTAGCACAATTCAAACGTACTAAACCCCCACTCAAAGGCAAAAAACTCAAAAGAAGAAGTGTAGTAGAAAGCGATTGGCGCGAATACTACGGTTCATCTGACAGGTTAAACGCAGACGTCCAAGCATTAGGTCCAGAACATTTTACAAGAGAAGTACTTTACTTTTGCAAATCCAAGGCAGAAATGTCATATCTAGAGGCAAGAGAACAGTTTGAACGCAGAGTTTTAGAAACTGATGACTATTATAATGGTATTATAAATGTCAGAGTTGGCGGATCAAACATACTCAGGCAACGTCTTTTAGAACAATCTCAGGCAAAATAAACGGTTAAAGCTCGCACTGGCTAATATCTAGTGCCCGGAAACCTGGACCTCGGGTCACAGGGAGGGGAATCTCTTGCCGTTAAGAGTACTCAGCAACTATCCTTAACAGGACGACGATCGCAAATGCCGCGGTTTTGCTGTTATAAAATCTCAAGGCAAGAAAGAAGGGAGAAATACCCTACGTGTGTACGTATGTTAGCGTATATTTGCACACCGCCGTTGTAATAAAGACTCTGCTCGTGGTACCGGACAACCGCCACTGTAACGCAGTAACGCTAGTGTGACATGTTCAACTCAGATAATGTCGTTAGAATCTTTGCCCTGCCTGGGCAAAGTGTGACTGAACAATCTAGATAATATCTTAAGTGCTTCGCACTAAATCATAAGTACACAATAAGAAAGAAGAAGAATAGTGTGAGCGAAAGCGAAACACAGATGAACGCAGTTCATCTACATGCATCCCGATATAAATACACATAACTGTTCAGGAATACGAATATGAAACTATACGAAGTTCTATTAGAAGATAAGAAACAAGTGCAAGAAGCACCTATGGGTATGCTGAATACTCTAGGTAATAAAGCTATGGCTAAAATGGGTAGTGCGCGAGCTACTGGTAAACTTAGTACAGGTGCTTTGGCCAATCAATTGCACAAAGAGTTTCAAACATATTTGGGTAAGACTGGGCGTGAAGCTACTAAAGATGCTGTAATGGGTTTTTTATCTAGCAAAGGGTATCCCACACAGGGCGCCGCTACTATTATTAATACTGCACTAAAAGGTGCGGCAAATGCTCCTGCCGGACCGCTAGCCAATATGAAAAACACTGCTCGAGGACTTGCTGGTAAAGCCAAAGACGCAATGGTTAAACAAGCGGGCAACATAGCAGATAAGCTAAAGCCAGGACTTAAAGCTACTCCTATTGATAAAACAGAGCCAACAATGAATCCTGAAACTCCTACAACAACAGGAGCTACAGATACTACAGCGGCAGCTCCTGCTAAGACAGGTAGTAGTTATAACAATCAATTAGGCGGAGGCAAAGCCAACTACAGTATGTCTACTGGAAATGATCCTAAAACTTATCAAAATACATCTAAGCCATTGGATCCTAAATCAGTAGGAGGTATTCCTAAAACTAACAATCCGGCAGCATCACAAGATGATTATTCTCCACAAGAACTTCAACAAATGAATAAACAACTTGCTGGGAGAGATGATGCCGCATTGTCTAAAATGGCCGCAAACACAACATTAGATCCAACAGTTACGGCCGCAGTTAAAGCTGAAATAGAAAAAAGAAAAAGTGGGCAAACGGTAACAACTGGTAAAATTAATCGTGGCAACATGGTAGCAGAAGCAGGTCCTGGAGTTTTACCGCAAAGTATTATTGATAAAGCTATACTTAAGGCTGCTCAAGAAGCAGAGATCATGAACACTAAGCAAGGTAAAACATCTACACAGCAGACTAAATCAGCTAATTTAGCTGGCGGCGCTCCTACTGATACAGATGGTGACGGTGATATTGATGCTACAGACACAGCTAAATCTTCATCAGGTGGTGGATTTGCCGCTGGATTAAAGAAAGGGTTTACAGGTAAACCTGCCGCTACACCTGATCTCGCAAGTCTAGAACAGCGCATTGCGGCTATTGAAAAGAAAGTTGGACTAGCTTAAAAGAAAGGCAGTCCACTTTTCTTAGTTGTTTCAAGATTGTCTTCAACAATCTTTCCAATAATTTCTCTATCTTCGTAGGTAAGATAAAATGCGTCTTCCATAGAAATCGCACCTCTCATATACCACGCTAATTTATATAATTCTAATTTGAAATTTTTGGCTTCATTATCTATGTGATCCACCATCCGGAGAGCATCTTCAAGTGGGATAGTAAAGAGCCTTACGCGAAAAAACTTGCGGCGTCCAGAGTAATTGGAATCTCAACCATTTTAGGTGCACCACCTGCTTGATCCTCTTCCGTGGTAGCAACTTTTTGTACAGGTATTGCAAACTTATTCTTTTGTATCTCAAGGTGATCCATTATAGCTTTAAAGAAACTTTTGTCAGCATTGTCAATAAATTCTTTAATGAATACAGGATCGCTAGTTTCACCATCTGGAGTCACAATCTTAACAACACTGCTAGTGACCATGTCAACATTGATATCAGTTAACTTTTTAAAAGCCGCATTAAACAACTCCATCTTCCTAGTATCTTCCATGTTGTCATCATTGACAATACTAAAAATACGTTGTTCTTCTAGAGTTTTAATTGCAGTCTGAGTAAACTCTTTGTACGTTAAAGGTCTAACATAGGCTTTGAGATCTTCACCAATTTGAATTTCGTTATCATAAGCCGCATTTAATAACGAGTCAAGTACTAGACGTAGATCTAATTCAAATGTTCTAGAGTCTTCAATTACCGGAATAGTTATAGTAATATCTAATTTTTCACCGTAGGTAGCTAGACGGATTGCAACTAAAATTGCGTCCATATCAACACTAGGAATTTGCCAAGCATTCTTGATACTAGGAAAACAACTTTGTATAACATCTACAGTTGCTTGTCCGTTCATTAGAGCATCGGGAGTTTTCATGACCAACTCATCTTTTGCAGTCATAGCGTAAACAGGATACTCTCCGTTTTCAGATTTTTCTAAACATCCTGGAGGATAAAAATTGCCACTGCTGGGCAACTTGATATAGATCTTGGGCTGTCTAAAGTACTTCTTTAACGGGTTTAATGTTTGATTTTCCACTGAGTTTAACTCCACATAAATAAAGGATATGATATCATATTGTATTTATATACGCAGATTTAGGTGAAAAAATAAATGGCAGATACCACAGTAACTGGTAAAATTGGTGATCAAGAAGTACAGCTGATCAACGCGGCAAGCGAAGCCACACTTCAAAAATTATTAGAAGCATTTAACAAATCTAACGGTACCGGCTCAGGCGGTGGCAGTTCGAGTGGTAGCACAGCAGGTACTCCTGCTCAGGCAGCATCTAATACTACCACAGCTTTTAACAAAGCTGGCGATGCTGTTGGTAAATTTGCAGGCGCAGTTGCAGATGCTACAAGTAAGCTGTTAGGATTTGCTGGTAATATAATAGGCGGTACTGCTAGTGTAATGCTGGACCTTAGCAAAGAATTACTAACCGGCGGCGAACGAGTTAGCGACTTTACTACACACTTATCAAAGTTACCAAGTATATTTGGATACCTTGGCGGATTAGTACACACACTTTCGGCATTTATAGACAAAAATATTGATGAGTTCCGCAAACTTTCCCAAGTGGGTGCTAACTTTGGAAACAGTATAGATGCCATGCGATTAGCGGCAGCAGAGTCTGGAATGGGTTTTGATCGATATACTGCATTGGTAAAAAATAATGCTGAGACAATGGCATTATTTGGCGGCACGGTATCACAGGGAGCTGTGGCATTTGGTAAATTTAGTAAAGATTTCCGTCAAGGTGATACTGGCAAAAAACTATTAGGTATGGGATTCAGCATTGACGAGATTAACGATAGTTTAATTTCATATTCTAATATTAACAGTCGAGCAGGACGAGACCGTATACTTGATACTAGAGAACTAGGAGAAGCATCCGGAAGATTTGCTATAGAGTTAAACAAGGCCGCTGCCGCAACAGGTCTTAGCAGAGGCGAGCTAGCTAAAAAAGCAGATGCATTAAGTAAGCAAATAGATATTGCCGCACTGGCTAATAGATTTCAAGGAAAAGATAAAGAAAAATTTATGGCTGGTATGGCTCAAATTACCAGCTCGTTTGGTATTGGATCCGAAGCATTATTAGAAGGCGCTCGAGGATTTATTAATTCGTCTGACGGTATTGCATTAAATGCGCTGGCACCTGAATTGATGCAAACTATGAAAGACTTTACTGATACCGGCGGAGACGTTAATGAAAAAATGAATTCAATGATTCTTAAGGCACGAGAAAAGATGGAACAGTTTCAAAGGCCTGAGTATGCCGCTACATTAAAAGCACAGATGGATAATATTCCAGGATTTAAAACAGCATATGCGGCCATAGCAGAGATTGCTAGCAGGGCAACTAAAAATGCAGAGCAGTTACAAAAAGAAGCAGACGCCGCCGCAAAAAATGACACATTAACAGGTTTTTATCAACAGTTCTCAGAAACTATTAATAATTTTAGAGGATCTCTGGAATCAACATTTATAAAAAGTGATTTCTTTAAAAATATTAAAAAAATGATGGATGATTTTTCTAAAGGTGGTAGTACTAGTTTAGGTGATATCCTTAATCGTATCACAGCCGGGTTTAAAACTTTTCTAACAGCACTTAACGAGTTTTTAACTGATGTTCAGAATCCCGCACTTGGTTGGTCAGGAGCAATGAAAAATCTCTACGAAAATATATTAATGAATATTTTTGATCTAAAACGAGAAGATACAATCGATGGCGAGGGCAAACAAATAGCAACTCTCACAGAACTTGCAATGAAAAAGATAGGCATAGCTATAGGTGAAGCAATGGCAGCTATGTGGCCAGGAATAAAAGCTGGAATAGTATCAGGATTTACAGCACTATGGGATAATGACGACATTAGAAATGCAGGCATCAAAGGTATACTAGCACTATTTGCAGTATGGGCCGCATTTAAAGTTGGCGGTGGATTACTAAGCGGTATTGGCGGCAGGATGGCCGGTGGAGCCGCAGCCGCAGGCGGAGCAGCCGCAAGTGGAGGGATGGGTGCAGGATTGACTAGTTTAGCAGGCGGCCTTGCGGCATTTGCTAATCCAGCATCACTGATAGGATTAGCGGCAGTTACCGCGGCAGTTTATGCATTATCACTAGCATTTGAAGCGGCAAGTCCTGGATTTGAAAAATTTGGCACAATGGTAAAGCGAATACTCGAAGGCGTAGCACCGGTAGTAGTAGCATTTGGCACAGCAGTCGGTACAGTAATGAAAGATGTAGGCACTGCAATTACCAATGCTAAAGACGGCTTTGAAGTTATCTTTAACGGTATTGCTACAGTAGTTAAAAGTATTGGGTCAGTTATTATTGGATCAATTACAGCAATTGGCGACAGTATTAGTAAAATCATTGACACTATTTCTAAATATAAAACTGAAGGAACTAGGGTAGCAACAGACAGTGTAAAACAACTTGCTAATATACCGGCAGCAAATATGACAGCCGCAGCCGCAGGCGTTGAAGCAATCAAGAAAGCACTAGACGGATTTAATCCTGGATTCTTAAGCGGCATAAGTCAAGGTCTTGGTAGTATATTTGCCGGAGATCAAACAGGGCCACTACAACAAATGGCAGTTTTAGGTCCAAAATTACAGAACGCCGCCGCTGGGTTTACTGCATTTAAGACAGCAATTGATGGTATGAAACTGGCTAATTTGTCTATGACTAATGATCAAACTAGCAGTTTTGAAACACTAACTAAACGATTACCAGACTTTACTACCACAATAACAGCACTGGGTACACAGGCCGCTAACATAAATGCCACAGCACAAGCAATTAATGCGTTCAAACAGGCAACTACCGGATTTGATCTTAAAGATTTTTCATTCAGTAAAGAACAACTAGTCAGCCTAGCGGACGGTACTACCAAGCTAAGACAGCTATCGGAACAGTTAAAACTCAGTAAAGATGGCTTCCAAAAATTAGATCAACAAGGACTTAAAAACATCAAAGAAGGTGTTGAGGGACTAAGCAAAGCCTTTAAAGATTTTAACGAAAGTTTCATTAATAAGTTTATTCCAAAATTTGAAGAACTCAGAAGCAAGACTCAAGAAGGAATCTTAACTGACCTTGGCAACAAGCTAGATACGTTAAATAGTAATGTAGCTTCACTAGTCACAATTGAAGACACTTCCAAAAGATACTTGGATACAATCGCCAGCAAGAAAGCTGGCCAGGTTTATAAATAGGATAACACAATGAGTTGGAAAAAGTATTTTTCACCCGTAACTAGTAACCAGTCGGGAACAGTTAGCCCAATCTACGGCAGTGGTGGAAAGCCAGGTCCAGCCCGCACAAATTATAGTTCATACTTGCCGGATGTATATTCAGGTAGCCCAAATCGTATTGAACGTTACATGCAGTATGACACTATGGACTGGGACAGTGAAGTTAATGCGGCCCTAGACATACTTGCAGAATTTACTACACAAAAGAACAAAGAAAACAATACACCGTTTACTCTACAGTTCCGCGGTAGCCCAACTACTAGTGAAGTAGGCATCTTAAAAGAATATCTACAACAGTGGACCAAAATGCAGAAGTTAGACACACGCATGTTCCGCATTGCACGTAACTTGTTCAAGTACGGCGACGGATTCTTTCTGCGTGATCCTGAAACACAAAAATGGTTCTATGTAGATCCGGGCAAAGTTACAAAAATTATTGTTAACGAAAGCGAAGGCAAACAGCCAGAACAGTATGTTATCCGTGATATTAATATTAACTTTCAGCATCTAGTTGTCACACAGATTAATCCAAATACACAAAATGCAACAGCAGGCACACCGCCAAATACACAGGGTGGCGGCCGAGGCATGGTTGGAACTACAACTCCTATTCCGGGTAGTAGATTTAGTCTGCAACAAAACGAACATGCTATTGACTCAAAACATGTAGTACACCTAAGCCTAAGCGAAGGATTAGATAATAATTTTCCTTTTGGTAACAGTCTTTTAGAAAGCGTTTTTAAAGTCTACAAGCAGAAAGAACTTCTTGAAGATGCTATCATTATCTACCGCGTACAACGTGCTCCTGAACGCAGAGTATTTTACATTGACGTAGGAAATATGCCAAGTCATTTGGCAATGGGCTTTGTAGAACGTGTAAAAAATGAAATACATCAAAGACGTATTCCTAGTGCAACAGGCGGTGGTAGTGCTATTGACAGCACATATAATCCTCTAAGTATTAACGAAGACTACTTCTTTCCACAGACCGCAGAAGGTCGTGGATCAAAAGTTGAAACACTTCCAGGCGGTACTAATCTAGGCGAGATTGACGATTTACGTTACTTTACTAACAAGTTAATGCGAGCTCTACGAATTCCAAGTAGCTATCTGCCAACAGGTGCAGATGATAGCCAATCACAGTATAACGATGGTCGAGTTGGCACAGCATATATTCAAGAACTACGCTTTAACAAGTATTGCGAACGTTTACAAAACTTAATGACACCTACATTTGATACAGAATTTAAACTATTCTTACACAACAAAGGTGTTAACATTGACTTTAGTTTGTTTGAAATACGTTTCCAAAGTCCGCAAAATTTTGCCGCATATCGTCAAGCGGAACTAGACAACGATCGTATTGCTACATTTGCACAAATGGTCGCTCTACCGTTTATCAGCAAACGTTTTGCACTAAAACGCTTCTTAGGTATGACAGACGAAGACCTAAAAGAAAACGAAAAAATGTGGCAAGAAGAAAGCGGAGAAGGCAAAGCATCCGGACAAGATGCCGCAGGACAATTGCGTGGCGCAGGTGTAAGCCCAACGGGTATGGAAGCAGATACAGCCGCGTTAGACGGTAGTGAAGAAGCTCCTGCTGACATGGAAGTACCAGATGCAGGCGCAGAAATGGCTGGTCAAGACACTGGTTCGATGCCCGCTTAATAAATACTATTATGATTTTAAGAGAACTGTTTTATTTTAATAGAACTACTGCTGAGTCTGAACAAGACGATCAGTATATGGCCAAAGCCGACACGGGTGTTATTAACAATGATGACACACGTAAAACACGTTTGACCTTAAAACAAATCAATGAATTACGCAAGGCCAGTGACTTACATATCAAAGAACATGAAGCCGAAATGGAGTTTATTTCTAGAATGTATGCTACACCTGTGGCAGCAGAATAAGTATTTTGACAAAACTGACAAAAAATAGCCGGTATTGACCGGTTTTTTTACAGTAGTATTAAATACATCGACAGCCTTGCGGGCGTAACTGCCTCATAACAATACAGGAGACTTAACATGACTGATCGCGCAAAATTCGAGCAGATGCTTGAATATCTTATTAATGAAGACAAATCAAAAGCCGAGGAACTATTCCACGAACTAGTGGTAGCTAAATCTCGCGAAATTTACGAAAATCTACTTGACGATGACATCCAAGTAGAAGCATCTGAAGAAGATGACGAAGACGAAGATATGGAAGAAAACTTCGACATGGGTATGCAAGAAGTCGGTGCTGATCCAGCAGACGACATGATGGGCGACCTAGAAGCCGGCGACGATGAAGGCGGCGACGAAATGGGTGACGAAGAAGGTGGTTCAGAAGCCGCTACTAAAGATGACGTCATGGATATCAAAGATGCTTTAGAAGATCTAAAAGCAGAATTTGAAGCTATGCTAGCTGGCGAAGCCGGTGAAGAGCACGGTGAAGAAGAAGATGGCGAAGAAGAAATGGGCGACGAAGAAGGTGAAGAAGAAATGGAAGATCACCAGTTCGAAGCTTCTAACGATGATGAAGAAGACGACATGGAAGAAGGTATGGTCCGTGAATACGTTGAGAAAGTTGCACCAGCTAAAATGGGCGACAACGGTCAAAACACTCGTTCAACAGTAGCCGGAAAGAATGATATGGGCGGTACAACTGCTAATATCGCTAAAGGTGGAACAAGCACAACAGGCGGTACTAAAGGTGGTTTACTAAACCCAAGCACAAAAGATTTGAACTCTGGTAACGTAAATGTTCCAGGTGGCAAAGCTGGTGTTAAGCATCTTAAAGGTGTCAGCAAGCCAGCAGGTGGCGACAACGGCCAGAATACAAAGAGTACTTTAGGCCGTTAATCAGATGAGTTTCTACTTACGTGAAAATTTGACTTTCGACCAAGCTCGCATGGTTGTAGAGACTGATGGCGAACAGGGCAAAAACCTTTACATGAAAGGTATTTGTATCCAAGGCGGCATCAAGAACGCAAATCAGCGTGTGTACCCTGTGAATGAAATCGGCAGGGCTGTCAAGACACTAAACGACCAGGTAACTGGCGGATATTCAGTTTTAGGCGAAGTAGACCATCCAGATGATTTAAAAATTAACCTAGACCGTGTAAGCCATATGATCACAGAAATGTGGATGGATGGCCCAAACGGTTACGGTAAAATGAAAATCCTTCCTACACCAATGGGTAACCTAGTGCGTACTATGCTAGAATCCGGTGTTAAGTTAGGTGTTAGCTCACGCGGATCCGGAAACGTCAAAGAAGACGGATCCGGTGAAGTTACAGATTTCGAGATTATCACAGTGGATGTGGTAGCTCAACCATCAGCCCCAGGTGCGTATCCAACGCCCATTTATGAGCATATCATGAATACTCGTGGAGGCTATAAGGCATTTTTAACAGCACAAGAAGTATCAGGCGACGCAAAGGCACAGAAATACCTGAAAGAAAGTCTATTGAAAATAATAGGCGGACTCCAATAACAAGGGAGAATCACATATGTTGGACGCACTTAAACAATTATTCGAGAACAATGTGATTTCTGAAGAGATCAGAGCTGACATCACGTCTGCTTGGGATAGAAAGATCCAAGAGAACCGTGAACAAGCAACACAACAACTACGCGAAGAATTCGCACAAAAATACGAACATGACAAGCAAACAATGATCGAAGCTATCGACAAGATGGTTACTGATCGTTTAACTGCTGAAATCCAAGAATTCACAGAAGATCGCGCACAGCTAGCAGAAGCGAAAGCCAAGTATGCTGTTGCAATCCGTGAACATTCAACAAAACTAAATGGATTTGTTCTTAATAGTCTAGCTAAAGAAATCACTGAATTACATAGTGACCAAAAAGTTATGGCTGAAAATTTTGCCAAGTTGGAAGGTTTCATTGTAGAAGCTCTAGCTAAAGAAATCGCTGATTTCTATGAAGATAAGAAAGATTTAGCTGAGACTAAGGTACGTCTCATTAAAGAAGCTAAAGAACAATTTGGTTTATTAAAAACCAAGTTTGTTAAACAAAGTGCTGAGCTTGTTGAATCAGTTGTCACAAAAGGTCTTACAAAAGAGATCGGACAACTTAAAGAAGACATTGATCAAGCACGTAAGAACGACTTTGGACGTAAGATTTTTGAAGCATATGCTACTGAATTCCAGCACAGTTTGTTAAATGAGAAATCTGAGACAAGCAAGCTATTGAAAGTAGTTGCAGAAAAAGATAAACAACTCGCTGAAGCAACACAAGCTATTTCCGAAAAACAAGCATTAGTAGAAAGTACACAGCAACAAGTTGCTCGTGCTCAAGCTACTGCGGCTCGTAAAGAAGTAATGAGTGAGCTTCTAAATCCTTTGAACAAGGATCAGAAAGAGATTATGAGTGAGTTACTAGAAAGTGTGCAAACTGCCAAGCTAAGAACTAGTTTTGACAAATATCTACCTGCTGTACTCAGCGGTAGCACACCGGAGAAGAAGAAGGCTCTTGTAGAGGCAAAAGAAATCACAGGCAATAAAGAAAATCATAGCATTAGTAGTGCTAAAAGCCAGGGCGAAGTAATAGACATTCGTCGCCTAGCTGGATTAAAATAAGGAGAAATTTATGTCAGAACTACTAGAAAGCCGCTGGCAAGAAACTAAAGAGGCACTATTAGAAGGCCTTCAAGGAACCAAAAAGAGCGTAATGGCTACTACTTTAGAGAATACTCGTAAGTACTTGTCAGAATCTGCTACAGCTGGTGCCACTTCTGCCGGTAACGTTGCAACCCTAAATCGTGTGATCCTTCCAGTGATCAGACGTGTAATGCCAACAGTCATTGCTAATGAACTAGTTGGTGTACAACCAATGACTGGACCAGTTGGACAAATCCATACATTACGTGTTCGCTACAGCGATACATACAATGCAGGAACATCTGGTGCAGTAGCTGGTGAAGAAGCTCTATCACCATTCAAGATTGCTGAAAGCTACTCTGGTGCTACTTCAGGACGTGCTGCCTCAACAGCCGCTCTAGAAGGCGTAGCAGGTAACAAACTAAGCATTCAAATCTTGAAGCAAACAGTTGAAGCCAAAACTCGTAAGTTGTCTGCTCGTTGGACATTCGAGGCTGCTCAAGATGCACAAGCCCAACAAGGCATTGACATCGAAGCAGAAATCATGGCTGCACTAGCACAAGAAATCACAGCTGAAATCGATCAAGAGATCCTAGCATCTCTAGCATCATTAGCTGGTACACAAAACTACGAAACGTATGATCAGAGCAATGTATCTGGTACAGCTACATTCGTTGGTGACGAACACGCCGCTTTGGCAGTTCAAATCAACCGTGTTGCTAACCGTATTGCTCAGCGTACACGTCGTGGTGCTGGTAACTGGGCAGTTGTTAGCCCAACAATGTTGACTGTTCTACAGTCTGCAACTACTAGCGCATTTGCTCGTACAACAGAAGGTACATTCGAAGCTCCAACTAACACAAAGATGGTTGGTACATTGAATAGTGCTATGAAGATCTATGTTAATACCTATGCAGGTACAGACGACATTCTAATCGGTTACAAAGGTTCTAGCGAATCTGACGCAGCCGCTTTCTATTGCCCATACATTCCATTGATGAGCAGTGGTGTTGTTTTAGATCCGTCAACTTTCGAACCAGTCGTATCATTCATGACACGTTATGGTTATGTAGAGTTAACAAACACAGCGTCATCTTTAGGTAACGCTGCCGACTACCTAGGTACTGTTCAAGTAACTAGCGGTGAACTAAAGTTCAGTTAATCACTGACTTAGTAATAAAGTCAAAGCCCACTTCGGTGGGCTTTTTCTTGACTTAAATACTTGATGATACAGCAATACACGTTAGCCGTTCCTGACATTATAGATCAAATCTATAAACTGCAATCTAAATATCCTTCAGATAATAGAAGCAATATATCGGGTTGGCAGTCAAAACAATACGGAAACTTTAAAGAATTAGACTGGGCAGAATCTACAGTAACAGCTTGTCTCACTGCAATGACTGCATCTAAGCCAGTACATAAATTTTGGTTTAATGTTAATCCCACAGGTGGGCATCATAGATGGCATAGTCACGGAACAGCAACAACTGTAGGTGTATTATACTTACAAACATCCGAGAACTGCGGAGATATAGAGTTTAAAATAAACAATCAAGTATCAGCTATAACTCCTTATACAGGCTTGTTGTTAATATTCCCTAGCGGTACTGAGCACAGAGTACTAGCCAACAAATCTAGTGAAAACAGAATAAGCCTAGCCTTTAACTTAGTAAACTAGATAAATACTTTGTATGGCTTGCATGGTGCAAGTTTTATGCGGAACAGCAACCGCGTACGGCCTAGAACGCCGTGATTTCTTAAGGAGAAAACAAAATGGCTCGTCCTCTAAATAAAAAATATTTTGGTAACCGCAACGTAGGTGTTGGTGGTAATCAAATCACAGGAAATAACGCAAACAATCAAAACTACGCTGATGATCGCATCGGCGGAGAAGGTGTAGCAGGAGTTACATTTGGTGCATCAGTAGCTGATACATCATACGGCAGCGGCGCTTACTTAAATAAGATTCCACACATTACAGCAATTGGTGCACCATCAATTCCAGGTGGTGTGCAAGCAGTCGCGGATGTAGTAACTGTAAAAGCAGTTCATGGTGTAGTAGTTCAATCAGGAACACCAAACGGTGCTGACTACTTAACTGGCGATATTTTAACAGTAACAACAGGCTCACCAACAACTCCTGCAAAATTTACAGTTGGCGCATTAAAAGTTTCTGGTTTTACTATTGTAGCAGGGAATGATGGCAATACAGCAAACGGTTATGCTGTAGGTGATGCATTAAACTTTGACAACGGTGTTGTGTTAACAGTAGCAACTATTGACGAGACTGGCGGATATCCAGCAGACCGTGGTGTAGTTACAAGTTTAACTTTAACTAATGCAGGTAGCTATACAGGAACAACTCCTCCAACAGGAACAGTGGGTCAAACAAATCCTAATCAAGTTGGCGGACGTGGATTGACAGTTAACTTCTCATGGGGTGTTAAGACAGTTACAGTATTAGTAGCTGGAGTCTATCCAATTGTTGCCGGTAGTGCAAATACAACTTCGGTAACACACGCTGATTTATCAGCAAGCACAGCCGCAGGTTGTACTTTAAATGTATACTACGGTGTCAACACTATTCAAGTAACTGAAAAAGGTTCTGGCTATCGTGGTACAGAAACAGTTACATTTACAGCCGCAGACGCTGGACTAAGCGAAACTCGTGCAACTGGCACTATGGTATTAACAACTGACAGCGGTCTAGTTGGTTCAGCAACTAATCAAGAAAATGCAATCATCATTCGCGCTAAAGTTGATGTTGAAGCTAGTGTTGCAGTTGGCGACATTATTCGTCAAGTATCAGCTCGTCGTTACAAAGTTAAGACAGCAAACGGTATTGCAGTTTGCAAACTAGTTGCAGATGATACACCTGCTGAAAATCAAGCATATATTACTGCTACTGATTACAATGGTAATACTTACTTTGTTACTAAACTAACAGCACACAGAGCAAGATTGATTCAGAATGTAAACAACGAAGAAACTTGGTTGTTTGCTAACGGCGAGTCAGCAAGATGGACTTTCAGTTCTACTGATGAGTCAACAGTAACTATAGAAAACGCTTAATAGTAATAGGGGCTTCGGCCCCTACAAGGATAAAACATGTCAAGAATTATACAAGTAAACGATTCCGACTATAAGGTTAAAGTTCGTTACAACGGACAAGACGACAGCAATGGCGTTATTACTTTAGACGTTGGTGCAAGTCCCGGTAATGTTATTGTTACAGGTGACCTAACGGTTTACGGCAATACCACAACAGTAAAGTCAAGCACAGTATCAATAGTTGACAATATCATTGTAGTCAATAATCAACTTGGCGAAAATGGACAGCCCACTGGTAGCGGAATTTTATCCGCTACTGGTGAAGCTGGCATTGAAATAGGTCGTGGTGTTTATAGTGCTGGACAGATGTTGTTCAGTGAAAGCCTATGGTGGTTTGACAATCAAACCAACAGTAATAAACAAGGCGCTTTTGTTTTTAAAACAAAGAATACCCTACTAACAGGCATACGTACTAACAGTATTACTACCAACGACAAAGATCAAAATTTAAATTTACTTGGTCCAAGTCCACATCCTGGCGAAACAGGCACAGGCACTGCTATTATTGCAGTACACGGCGTAGTCAATTACGCAGACAGAATTAATAATAAGCTGTATGTTGAAGAAAATCAAATAGCTTATGAAGAAGCAATACCAAACGTAAAGTGGGTCAACGGTGCTATTGCAGGATACTTTAATACAACTCCTCCAAATTTTATTGCACGTAGTAATACACGCTTTCAAGTATTTGATACACAAAACGGCGAAGCAGAAAGCAAAGCTTCATTGCTGATAAACGGTGTAATAAATGCTGAATTTAAAATTGACGCATTTACCACACAGAATTTTAGTTTCTCAAATGGTACCATAGCTACAACTGATCTAGGATTAGATCTAGTACTAAGAGCCGCAGGTACTGGCTCAGTAACAGTTGATGACGATTTAAAAATTACAACAGCCGCAGAAGATCCTGCTCAGTCACCTGGTAGCATTGTGCTCTACACTAAGCCAGAAACATTTGGCGGCACTGGTATATATTTTGTAAATAATGAAACAACAAGAGATGAATTAGTCAGCCGTAGAAAAGCATTAGCCTACAGTATGATATTTTAAGGACACAAAATGGCAATCAATAATCAAACACTAAGTACTGGCGGAAATAATTTATTTTTATGCCCTGCTGACGTAGAGTATGCAATTACCTGTGTGATGTTTTGCAACTATTCTGCATCAACTGTAACTATTAATGTATATGCTGTACCAAGTGGTGGCGCTGTAAGTAATGCAAGTTTAGTTATTAAACAGTTAGAGTTACCAGCAAGTGAAACATTTACCTTTGACACAGAAAAATTTGTGTTAAACGGCGGCGACAGAATACATGCAACTTGCTCTGCAGACGATGCAGTTGCCTCTACAGTAAGTGCTATGAGAGTAAGCTAATGAAGTTTTTAAAGAAAAGCCAAATTAACTTTCGTAATGTAAAAGACGATAGTATTGCTGTACAGATCAGCAATGAAATTACACTGGGTACTTCTAATGCAGTTCGAGTTCCAAAAGGAACTACTGGTCAGCGTCCTGGCGGTGTTGACAGCATTAACCCAACAAGTCTTGGTCAATTAAGATACAATACTACATCAAACGAATTAGAAGTATATCAAGGTGCCGGCGGCCGTGCCGCATGGCGCAGTCTTCGTTATAAAGAATCTACTCAGATTGTACAACAGGATCTTGGTACCGGTGACGACGTAGAATACATATTTGGTCCTTTAAACCCAGCACCTCCAACAACAGATTTAGTTGACGATAAATCAACATGGTCAGGCGCTAACCTATTAGTATTTGTTGAAAACGTCATGCAGTTACATACCACTAACTATGTAATTTTACAAAATCCCTGCCGTGTAACTGATACGGTCATCAGTTTTGTTCGTGTAGATAGCCCGCCTAGTAACAAAATTCATAGTTCAAATACTGCAACTGTTAATTGGGTTGATCGCGGTTTCCGCAACGGACAAACTATCACAGTAACGGGCAGTAACAGTAACAGCGGTACGTATACAATTACCAATGTAACTGCTAGTGACATAACAGTTAGCCAAACAGTAGCTAACGAATCAGCAGGCACTGCTATTACTATACTTGGATTAAGTAGTGCAACAACGGGACAAACATTTGCAGGAGCCGCATATCCAACAGGCTATTACCTACAATTCCAAGGTCCAGTTCCACTAGGTACTGTAGATCCCAAGCACGTGACTGTACTGCACGGTTTCGACCGTTAATCTAAATCCCAATAAATATACTATAAGGTACTGCTAGTACCCGGGGATTATCTATGTCTAAACAGCTTGGTCGAATTTCAGGTCCGTTACTTAACGCAAATTTATTGCGAGATGGTAATGATCTAAGATTTGAAAATCAGTTACTATATCTAGACGTCACAGGTAAAACATTAAGCATTAACAGTACCCCTATCAACAAGGAACTTTTTGTTAACGGCACCCTGCGTACTGACTTCATTATAATTGATGCTCCAAAGATCAATGTTGGTAATTTAGAAATTGGCCCAGATGAACTAATAAAAGCAATCAGCGGAACTGTGGTCTTATCGGGTAGTGATTATGTCAACGCTCACAATATTAAAACTGATAACTTAGAAATTACCGGACATGCAATATCAACATATACGCCAGCTACTAACATTAATCTAAGTCCAACTGGCACTTTAGAAATATATGCTGACACAAATATTACAGGAAATCTACATGCTACAGGAAATATCACAGCAGATGGCAGTGTGATATTTGGTAACAATAACAGCGACAATGTGGCATTTAGTGCAGACGTTAACAGCAATATTATTCCAGATCTGGATATTACCTATTCATTAGGTAGCGATTTAGCCATTGGAGGCAAACGTTGGGCAGACATTTACACTGCTCATGTCAACGGCCAAGCACTTGTAGCTAATACAATTGGCAGTGCAGGCATAAGTGTAATTCTGCGTCCAGGTAAAATATGGTTTGTTGCTTCTAACGGGGCTGATACGAATCGAGGTAACCATGAAAATGGTCCCTACGCCACAGTCAAAAAAGCATTAAGTGTGGCCTCAAGCGGTGACACGGTTCACATCTATCCAGGTACATATACTGAAATATTTCCCTTAACAGTTCCTGTGGGGGTAACTATAAAAGGCGCAGGACTACGAGCAGTTACAGTACAGCCAACTAGCGGAACCAATACCAACAATGCATTTTTACTTAATGGTGAAACCGCAGTTAGTGATCTAACAGTTAGTAATTTTTATCAAGGATATGCATTTAGCTTTGCGGCAAACGCAAAAACAACTACTCGAAGTCCCTATATACAAAACGTTTCAGTTATTACCAGCGGAGTTAATGCGGGTAAAGGCGCTTTAGTAGACGGTAGTACGTGTGATGCCACTACATATGAAGCCGCAATGTTGTTCCACACCTGTACATTTATTACTCCGGGCGTTGATGCTCTAACAATGACCAACGGTGTCCGTGTAGAATGGTTAAACTCATTTACCTACTTTGCCTATCGTGGCCTATATGCCACACAGGGTGTTTTAGGACTAGCCGGACTGGGAGTTAAGTTTGGTGCTGAAGTACGTGCTATTGCCAGTGCCAGCGTTTATGGAACTTACGGTGCCGTAGCAGACGGTACAAATACTCTAATGTACTTGATTGAATATAACTTTGGTTATGTTGGCACAGGCTTAGACTCCAGCAACGATCAAACCCTGGTCATACAAGCCAACGAAACTGTAGAACTTAATAGCGGTAAAATTTATTATCAAAGTGTTGATCAACAAGGTAACTTTAGAGTAGGCGATCAGTTTTATGTTGACTTTGATAAGGGCACAACATCAATAGATATTGCTTCAGCTGTAGTAACCGGTGCTAGTAGACTAATTATTGGCACAGCCCCTAATCAAACGTTTATAGATTATAGTAAAATAGATATTGGTGATTTTACACTTCGAGATAACACTATTCTTACTCGTAGTCGATCGTTTGAAATAACACCTGCAAATGGACTTTCTACACTGACACAAAATGTACAATTTGCTAAAGACTTATATACTAGCGGCAATATTAAAGTTGAAGGCACACTAACTGTTGGCAATCAAACTACAGATACGGTTAACTTTGCATCAGAAGTATCTAGCGATATACTGCCTAAGACTACTGGCACCTATGACTTGGGATCCGGAACACCTGACCAAAAGTGGAAAAATTTATATAGCTTAAACTCTCAAACAGCAAACATAAACTTATCTACAAACGGTATTACTACAACTAGCGGAAATCTTGTATTAACATCTACAAATAAAATTAAATCTAATAGTACTAGTGTTTTAATAGATAATAATCTAACTGTCTCAGGAAATAGTTATTTCTCAAATACTATAATTTCTAATAATGTTACGCATACCGGAAACTATGTAAGCAGTACAATATTAGGGCAACTTTACCAGACTGAAAATTTTGGTATTATCTTAACTGAAGATTCTATACCGTTATCCGCTGAAAATACTCTAACATCAATACCAACTACAAATACACGAACAGGTAATACACATATAACTGGTCAAGTTATAACCAGCGCAGGCGGAACTTTTGCAAATATAGACACATCTGGAACCACATTATCAAGTACCAACATTATCTTAGCATCTGCAACAGGTAGTGTTTCATTCAAATCAGGAACAGATGTATTGACTTTAAACGGTCCTACTCTAAGTAAAAAAATACAATTTGCCAACACTGGCGCAGGATACATTAAATTTGCCAACATGGGCGCATTGGCTATACCTATTGGTAATAGCGCAACTAGAGAGCCTGCTCCTGAGGTTGGACAGTTTAGAATAAACAACAATGTTGTTATTGAATTTGTACAAGATCCTGTAGCAGCCGCAGAAGTATATTCAGGAAACCCCTCAGAGGGAGATAACGGGTGGATACCAGCTAAAGGCCTTGCCGCAGAAATATCCTACGAAGAAGTCGAAGCAGTCCTTGGGTTATGGGGCATAATCCTGGGCTAAATCTCCAAACAGATAAATAATATTACTGAGGGGTTTGACCAATAAACCCCCGATACCAACCTGTGGTAAACCAGCATAGAGCCCGCAAGGGATGAGAATTCGGTTAACCGTGAAACGCGGGGTCATTAGGAGAGCGCATGTCCATTGGTCGAATTTCCGGTCCGCTCTTAAAGGCAAATCTGCTTCGTGACGGAGTTGATTTAGCGTTTGAGACAGACCTTCTATATCTCGATGTGAATCACATGCGTATCGGCGTGAACACTAACGCACCGACACATGACCTGCAGGTAAACGGCACAACAAGAACAACATATTTAGAAACTGACACTTTAAATGTCAGCAATATTACCATATCTGGTAATACTTTCAGCAGTTCAACAGGCATTTTAAATCTTACAGGATTTAACGGTGCCGCAATAGTATACCAAAATAAACTTAAAATAGATGCAGTTACATTAGATGCTAATACTATTTCAACTAATACTGCCGGTACTAATTTAGAACTACGTCCTACTGGAACAGTTGAACTATTTGCAGACACCACTGTTCACGGCAACCTTCATGCTACAGGCAGTATCACAGCAGACGGTGATATTACAATCGGCGATGCAAATACAGATAATATTGTATTCAACGCTGACATCAATAGCAATATAATCCCAAATACTGACAACACATTTACGCTGGGAGCAAGTAATAAACGTTGGGCAGATATCTGGGTTAATACAATCCATAGTGATGCAATTGCCACTGACAACTTAACAGTTGACGGAATACAACTAACTTTACGCCAGGGTAAAATATATTATGTTGCTACTAACGGTACTGACACTAATACTGGCACACATCAAAACGATCCATTTGCCAGCTTAAAGAAAGCAATAACAGTAGCCGCCAGCGGAGATACTATTTTCTTATACCCAGGTACATACACTGAAATATTTCCCTTAACAGTGCCTGTGGGTGTAACAGTTAAAGGCGAAAGTCTGCGCTCGGTAACTATACAGCCCACAGTAGGAACTGTGGATAAAGATGCATTTTTGCTCAACGGTGAAACAACTGTTGAAGACTTAACCATTACAGGTTACAGATATAATGCTACAAATAATACTGGGTATGCATTCCGTTTTGCTAACAATTTTACAGTAACTACTCGCAGTCCATACGTTAGAAACGTCACAGTTATTAGTAGAGGTAGTGTAACTAGTGAGGGAGATCCTTACGGATTTGACAGCAATGATGCAGGTAAAGGCATTCTATTAGATGGATCAGTTGCTAACATTGCCAGCAAAGAAGCTGCCTGCTTATTCCATAGTGTAACATTCTTTACACCAAATCAAGAATGCCTGTCAGCAACTAACGGTACTCGTGTTGAGTGGTTAAACAGCTTTAGCTACTTTGCTGATAAAGGCATGTATCTATACAGTGGCGCAACAGGCTTTGCTAACGCCGGCAAAACAGCACTACGCCTAAGCGGCACTACAGGAACATTTAACGTTGGCAATACTGTAAGTTACTATGACACTGACGGAGTTACAGTACTAGCCAGCGGAACTATTGCTAAAAAAGACACTGACGGAAAAATTTATCTAACTGGAAAAATCACAGGACTAGTAGTTGGCGGAACATTATCTCAAGATATTCGTAACACCACGAACGGAGCAACCGCTACCAAGTTTACATTAGTTGATTACAGTGATTTTGGTGTTGAGGTCCGTGCTATTGGCTCTGCTACTGTTTATGGTAACTATGGAGTATATGGTGTAGGAGCAGGAGTAATTGCTTATTTGATTGGACATAATTTAGCATACATTGGTGCAGGCAAACGCAGTGATAATGATGTAACATTTGTGGTTCAAGACAATGAAATAACAGAAGCCAGTGGCGCAAAGATTTATTACAACTCAGTTGATCATAAAGGTGATTTCCGTGTTGGCGATTTATTTTATGTTAATCAACAAAACGGCACAGTGCAGTTTACCGATGCTAGTGTTAATATTCAATCAGACGCCGGAGTAACATTTACCAACGGTGCTAACACTACCTACATTGACGGCGTAAAAATTGAAACAGGTAATCTAAGACTAACTGGTAATACATTTAGCAGTACAACTGGCCCTATAAACATTACCAGTGCTAACGATCAAATCAACTTTACTAACAATGTAAACATTGCAGGAAATCTTGATGTAGTTGGCAATGTTACCATAGGTGGCAATATACAAGTTGGCGATCAAACAACTGATTCTGTGAGTTTTGTTGCCGGAGTAACTAGTGATTTATTACCAAGCACTACTAACACATATGACTTGGGCAGTAATAGTCTAAGATGGAAATACTTATATACTAATGAAATAAATGTTAGCAGTATTAATATCAGCAATAACACTATTACCACAAGTTTACCCAACACCAATTTAGTATTAGAGGCTAATGGTAGTGGCATTATATCAATCCCTTCAAACGATGTTGTTATCACAAGAGACCTAACAGTTAATGGTACTACAACTCTAAACAATACTACAGTAACGGGCACTGTAGCACATGCAGGTAACTACACACAAACTGGTGATTATATACAAACTGGCGTTACTAATATCACAGGCACACTAACTACTACTGGATACGCACAGTTTGAAAATATTAAAATTGACGGAAACACCATTGCCACAACAACATCTGGCACAGATTTAGTACTAGATGCAACTGTACAAATTGGGAATTTTGAAGTTCGGGGAAATTTGATAAGTAATATTATTGCTGACAGTGTTACTGAAATATCAAATACAGGTACTGGTTATTTTAAAATAGGTGGCAGTGGCGGATTTGTTATCCCAGTAGGAAACACAGATTCTAGACCCGCAATCGTAGAAACAGGTATGGTTAGATATAATACCACAGACGGCAGAGTTGAAGTCTATACTGGAACGTATTGGTCAGGTATAGCAGGAACAGTTGGCGGCGTAACTGCCGCAGAAGCAGAAAGTTTGGGCATCACGTCCGCAATAATGTTAGGATAATAGAAAAATGGCAACGAATTTTAAAAACGTATTAAAAACAGGTTTAGGAACAGTGGAGTCTACTATCTTAACCACAGGCGCAAACGCAAAGACTACTGTTATTGGTCTTAGTTTGACCAACATGACCAACGGTATTGTGCTGGCCAATATTAGATTAACGGATCCAACAGGCAACAGCGGAAGTCCAGTTACAGCATACTTCATAAAAGAAGTTGTTATACCGCCTAATCAAAGTTTGAGAGTAGTTAACGGCGGTGAAAAGTTAGTATTGGGACCATCCACAAGTATTAAGATGAGTGCAAACTTTGATAGTAGTTTAGATTTGGTAATGAGCTACGTTGAAATAGTTTAAAGGAAAAGATTATGACTTATTATGCAGGCGGCGAACTTAGTTTAAATGATATATTAGGTGAAGGTAATCCTAGATTTTTCTACGGACTACAACGCACAGATGACGGTACACTTTATTTTTATAAAATTGACCAGCTCAAAGATTTTGATACAATTACACTAAATGCACCGGGACCAAACGATGGAAATTTTGAAAATTTTGAGTATGGTATTGATTTCTTTGATGGTCGATTAGCAACTGATCACAGTCGTCCCTATCCAAATTTAACATTTGACCAATATCGATTTGACGGTAAAAATTGTTATTACTATATCAACGCTAACGGCGAACTAGTGGTAAGAATTAATCAAGCATATGTATATGATCAAAGCCAAATTGTAAGTTAAAACAAACAGATAAGTAATAGAGAGATAAGGAAAATATAACATGGCAGCAGAATTTAAGATAGGTAGACTACGATATACATGGGCAGGCGCATGGGCTCCTAGTACTGTATACGCACGAGACGATGTAATTCTTAATGACGGTAAAGCATACACTTGCCTAATTCCAAATACATCCAGCGCAAATTTTTATACAGATTTGTATGCTACTTTTCCTTGCTGGGCACTGGTAGTTGACGGTAAGACATGGACAGGTCCGTGGCTAACTAACTACTCATACGGTGTCGGACATATTGTTGTTTTTGGCGGCAAAGTTTACTACTCATCAACTGCACATACTAGTACTACTTTTGCGGCCGATGTGGCAAACTGGACTGAATATACAGAGTCTGATGGGTGGAAAACAACATGGACTACTAACACAATTTACGGTGTTAACGATGTTGTAAAATATGGCGGCATTGTTTATAAATGTACAGCTAATCATACCAGTGCTGCCGATAATATTCTTGGACTTGAAACAAATTCAGCAAACTGGACTGTATATTACTCTGGCGTTGATTATAAAGGCGCATGGAGTTCTGGCACACGATACAAACTAAACGACTTAGTTAAACTTAACGGCAATATTTACATTTGCACACAGTATCACTCGGCAAGTTCTACATTCAATGCTAGTAACTTTAGTATGTATACTCCAGGGCAGTTATTTAAACTGATATGGTCAAATGCAACTACATATCAAATTGGCGACTCAGTCTTGTTTGGCGGCAATGCATACATCAGCAAAACAGCAAACAATCTAAGTAACTCTCCAAACACTAGTACTGCCAACTGGTCATTGTTTAATATTGGATACAACTCAAGAAATACTTGGACGTCTGGCGCTAGTTATATGCCTGGAGACCTAGTAGCACGTAATGGTCTTTTGTATAAAGCAACTGCAAACAGTACTGCACAAGATCCTAATACTGCTACTGTGAGTACTAGTTATGTTGCTGTTGGTAGTTCAGGAACTAAACTAAATGTGTCATCCGTTACTAATATTTCTCCAGGAATGACACTATCAAGCGATAGTTTTTTTAGCGGACAAAAAGTATCAACTGTTGTAACTAACACAGCATCGGCCACAGCTACTCTCACAGCGCCAACAAGTATAACTATCAGTTCCTTTACATCTAAAACAGGAACAGGTCCTTATCTAGTAACATATGCAATACCAACACAAGCATCTGCGCCAGCTACTGGTGTGCAGTATGTTGTAAGCGGCAACAGTAATCTTAACACCAATGCTACTGTATTATGTACAGCTAGTTCTACCACTAGCATCACATTGAGTTATGCTATTGACCCTGGAACATATAGTACTCTAACACCGACTACAATAATTCTAGCTAATGCTAGTGTTTTAACACTATCTGGCAGTATCACTGGTACGTTTGAGATTGGCATGGAACTTTCAGGAAGTGGTATAACATCGGGCGCATATATTAGTGCTGGATCAGGAAATACCTGGACTGTTGCAACTAACCAAACTGCAACATCAACCACTATTACTGGGACTAACCACTACATTACATTATCAAAAGCACCAGATGCTACTATAACTGATGGTCAAGTAGTATCATTAGTTGGTATAAACTCAGTCTATTGGTCTTTGTTAATCCCTGGACAACAATGGGCCAATCGCTGGGCTTCTGGAAATACTTATTTTGTTGGTGATGTAGTTTCTTGGGCTAACGGTACATATGTCTGTATAAACTACCAATCGTCATCACTGACTATCAGTCCTGATCAAGATACTAGAGCATCTAATTGGATACTGTTAATTGCACATGATCTTAATAACTCGCTAAATGTTCAAGGCGATTTAAGAACATTCAAAGACGGAAAACCTAGCGTATTGCCTATTACTAGTCCACTTGGCGAGATTGACACATACGTATTAGCTGTATTAACTGACGTACCCAACTGGAAAAAAACAAACGTAGTAGCATCAGTATACTATGTTGACGCATACAGTGGTATTGACTCTGCACATTTTGGTAGAACATGGGATCAACCTTGGAAAAGCATTAGATATGCTTGCGACACTGTCACAGCAGGATTTTATTTTCCAAATGCAGTGGCATTATTAAAAGCCAACAAAGGATTTATGGTCGCAGAAATGCTACAATGGATGTTTTATCAAATGCAACAAAACAACAGTCCATTTAGTGCAGATAGTCTATGGGATATAAACTACACCCAACGCGATGCTGAAAGAATTATTGATGCAGTGATTTACGATTTAAAACGAGGTGGCAATAGTCAAATAGTCGCGGCTACCTTATCATATTTCTTTGTTGGTACTAAAGATCAGTTTATAAACAGTTTAACCGCAGCCTCTGTTGTTTATTACAGTCCAGCACTTAACTATTTGTTATCATTGATGCAGAGTGTTGTAACTAATACTGTGCCAGCTGTTAACTATCAAACAACTAATGGAGTAGCCGCAACTAGTGTTGTGTATCAAACTATTAACAACAGTTTTGCCGCTGAAACTAATATAGCTACTAATATTTCAAGTCTAATGTCTATAGTTACTACAGCATTAACTAATCAAAATACTTACCTAGTACCTAGTTCTAACACAGGAATCACTGCAATAATTAATGTTAAGACCGGAACATACAGTGAACAGTTACCCATTGTTATTCCAGAAAACGTTTCAATTGTTGGTGACGAACTACGAAGTTCAGTAGTCCAACCAGCAACTAACATTACAATGTATTGTACTGACACTATTGCTACCGGCAACCCGGCAACTGCAAATACTATGGTTGTCAACAGTACTGTGGGATTAACAGATCAAATGCCATTGCAGTTTATTAGTCCTCCAGTTAACAATGCAATAACATCGTTTGGCGGAATAACATCAGGACAAACATATTATGTTGTGGGCAGTAGTATTACTAGCACGTCATTACAAATAAATGATGGACCCACATTTACATTTACAGGCAGTGGTGTTATCGGCAGTAATATTATATCAAATGTTATTAACATTACATCACTAGCAGTTGGAATGAAAATAACAGGTGTTGCCGTTGCAAATAATACCTATGTATATGCTTTCTCTCAAAATGTTAATAGTATTGCTACTATTACTTTATGTATAGGATACCCCTTAGCTGACGGATATGTATTTGTACCGGCTAATCAATCAGTAGGCGGCACTATTCGAACACTTACTGCTAGCGGAAATCTGGTGCAGTTTGAAAACGGCAGCGGTAGTATGACAGTCTATGCAGGAGACTGTTTAAAGAACATGTTCTTAATGCGTAACGGAACAACCATTCGTAACTTGTCATTATACGGATTAAAAGGAACAATTACTGGCGTTAATCAATATACAACTGCAAGACCAACCGGCCCTGCATATACTAGTTTAGATCCAGGAAACGGACCAAACGATACTAGTGTCTGGATTATTCGTAAAAGTCCATATGCACAAAACTTAACAGTATTTGGTGATGGCGCCACTGGCATCAAGATAGATGGTACATTACACAACGGCGGAAGTAAATCGATTGTATCTAATGACTATACCATGGTAATAAGTGACGGTATTGGTATTTGGTGTACAGGCCCTGGCGCGATTACAGAAGCTATTTCAGTATTCTCATACTATGCCTATGCCGGATATTTTGCAGAAGCTGGCGGGCGTATTCGTTCAGCCAACGGTAATAGCTCATATGGTACATTTGGAGTTGTTAGTGAAGGCTATGACTTAACAGAAGTTCCGTTAAGCGGAACAGTAAATAACCAATCACAACAAGTTCAAGCTACTGTTACCAGTGCGTTTGGTACAACTGACCAACTATTAAAGTTAAACTATAACAATGCCGGTTCAGGATATTATACACCTGTAACTAATATGCTAAAATATAGTAATGAGTTTCTTACAACTTGGACTAACGATGCTAACTTATCGTTTATTAAAAATAGTACTGCACCAACAGGTTATACAGAAGCATGGTTACTTACAGGATCAACAGGAACTCAAGGTACAGGCTATATACAACAAATTATAGAAATCAATCCAGCAGGGTACACATATACTAATATTAGCGGCGCTACTCAGGAAGGTGCTCCTGGCAACAGTGCAACATTTAATATTACCGTTACACCTACTGCATATGTAGTAACAGTAAATACAGGAGGATCACTATATCAAACAGGAAATAATATCCTTATTAAAGGGTCAGTGCTTGGCGGAATAGATACTGATAATGATTTAACAATTGTTGTAGGTAACTTATCAGGTACTAGTATTTCTACTATTTCAGCATCAACAGGAACTGTACCTTTTGGTAGCAGTCAAGCATATACATTAAGTCTATATGTATATGCAGGAACATCAGCAAGTGTTGATATTCAAGCTGTGTTTTCTGGAACAACTACAGTGACCAGCGGTATTAACTATAACGTATCTAGTCACACAGTGACACCGTATAGCGGAACAAGTCTTACAAGTTCAGCAAATGGCGGAATATTACCAACTAGTTATGGCGCACAAAAAACTCTAGTAAATGGTTGGTATAGAGTTTGGTTCTCAGTTAGTGACTCAGTAGGCGTTAATAATACTTTAACATTTAAGTTTTTCCCACAAGGCGCCAATGCACCTATAGCAAACACTTATTCAATAATTTACGGAAGCCAAGTAGAAATATCAGGCAATACAGTTTCTCCAAAGTTCTATCTTGAAACAACAACTAATAGATTTACAGCATATGCAAACTATGAAGTAGTAGGAGCAGGTGCTAATGCTGTATTATCTGGAGACGAACCTCGCAGTCAAGCAATATTTAATGCAAGGATTACAACAGACAACAATGGTTTTACCGGCGGAGCAGGATATGCCAATAGCTCAAATACTGCCCAAGACGGTGGCACTTATAGTATTAAACTAGCATCAACTGATCAAGGACTTTATAACTATCTTGGTATGCGTGTTTTTATTAACTCAGGAACAGGAGCAGGCCAGTATGGATTTATTTCATACTATAACAATGCCGCTGGAGTTGACTCAAATGGTATTGCTACTAAAACAGCACTGGTATTAAAAGAAAGTTATGATCCGTTAACTATAATAACATCAACATATAACTCAACACCGGCTAATAACTTACTAACATTGGCATCAGGAACTGACGTAAGCCCGTGGTATGTAAATCAAGCAGTACAGTTTATTCCAACTTACTATACAACAACGGCAACATCAACATCTGTTGACACTGTGGTTGCTACTGCCACTGCTGGAGGTACTATAAACACCATTTCTATACCTACTGCTAGTTTATTATTGAACATGCCAGTAACATTCGGCGAAGGTCCTTTTAACATCACTCCAGGATACCAATATTATATTACCGATATCGATTATGTGAATAATGCAATACAAATATCAACTACGCTATCGGGTAACCCTATTGATCTAAATAACGTAGCAACTGGTTCTCAGACTATGTCTTATCCAAGATATTCTGGATACATTAAAGCACCAACTGCAAATATGGTTCCAAATATTCCTATACAGTTCACCGGTGTAGCATTAGGTGGTGTAGTACTAGGAACAAACTATTATATTAACGAGATCGTTGACTCAAATAACTTTACAATATCTACGACTCTTGTAAAGTTAACTACTGTTGAAACTGTTGGTACGCCAGTTAGTACTCCTATTAATCAAGTAAAAGCCACAACAACGTCGTTAGTGCCAATGACTCCAGTAGTGTTCAGCGGAACAATATTTGACGCGGCAATTCAACCAGGCGTAGTTTATTATATCAGCAATATTGTTGATGCTGCCAGCTTTAATCTTGCATCTAGCATTATTAGAACAACTGTAACTAATACAGAGTTCAGCACTAACCTAGTTACAGTTGATGACGTAACTGGATTTATTGCAGGACAACCTATAATATTCAGCGGAATACAGGCAGGAAGAACATTTGGTAACATTGCTCCTGAAACTGTATACTATATTTTAACAATTAATGCTGTTACTAATAAAATTACAATCAGCTCAGATAAAACAAACCCGTATATATTGACTAATAGAAGTGGTTTAATACAGGCAAGAACATGCCCGGAACCGCTGACATTAGGAGGCGGTACTGGGTCAATGACACTAACTACTACCGGAGCCAAGACAGTAGTTACACATAGTATTGGAAACATTAGTACTATGAATGGAACATTCTCAACTAGTCTATTTGGCGGAGTAAACTCTTATACCATTTATTACATAACTGCCTTAACAAGCGGACAAAATCCAACTTTATCAATCAGCACAGCACAGGCAGGAACTCCAATCACATTAACTACTGGTGTAGGTAATATGAGAATGGCCGCAAGTGGATGGGATAATATTACTCCAGGAACTCCTCCAGTGATATCACTAGATTCTACAAGTGCATACTTTATTGAACCTAGAACTGTAGCATCGGCTCCGCCGTATTCACAGACTTCAGGAACAGTAGCAACATCACTAGTTGGTGGAGCATCTTTTACTAGTGTTGCCTACGGAAATAACTATTTTATAGCTATTCCAACAACTGGTACTATTGGTGCATCATCAACTGACGGGGCAACATGGACTTCAATAAAATTACCAACAGGGATAACAGCATGGTCTACTATTGCCTACGGAAATAACTATTGGATAGCATTGGGAACAGCTAACGGTGGTGCCTCTATTGCGGCATATTCTAATTCAAACGGATTAGGCTGGAGACAAAGTTCATTACCTTCTACTTCTACTTGGAGTAAAATCATGTACGGCAACGGAACTTTTGTTGCCATTAGTAGCGATAACACTCGTGCAGCCTACTCAACAAATCAAGGACAAACATGGACAGCAAGTAGTTTGCCAAGCAGTACGCCGACAACATTAACCGGCACACCGGTAATAAGTACTGCACAACAAAAGTTTGGAATTTCTAGTTTATCTTTAAACGGTTCAAGTTACGTTACTGTAGCAAGTGATACACGCTTTGCCTATAATAACGAAGATTTTACAATTGAATTTTTCTGGAGACCAACTGCATTAGGTACACAACAAGTACTATTTGATCAACGTAGTACCTCAAATGATGCGGCAATCTATTTAGAGATGAATACATCTGGAAATATAAGATTATTTGTCAACAATGCTTATCAGATTACATCTAGTGTGGCCTGCTCAGCAGGATCTTGGAACCATGTAGCAATATCAAGGTCTAGCGGAATAACTAGGATGTTTGTCAACGGAACACTAACGCCAACAACTTATACAGATGCTAATGCCTATGCGGCACGCCCTATAGTAATAGGAGCATCACGGACAGGAGGAACTTTTGCTACTGGTTATATTGACGAAGTAAGAGTTACTAGAGGCGTTTCTAGATACTCAACCACATTTACGCCCTCATTGTTTGCCTTTACACCAGATGCAAATACCATGCTGTTAATGCACTTTGATGATATTAATGGAAGTACAGCTATCACTAGCTCAATAGGATCATGGGTTAGTTTAACATATGGTTCAGGAATATTCCTTGCTATTAATAGTAACGGACAAAGCGCATGGAGCACCAACGGTATTAGTTGGACATTGTCAACATTACCAACTAGCAATGTTATACTTAGTGGTGTTAGTATTGCCGGTGGTGCTGGACAGTTTACTTGCACAACAACAACCACGCAGTTAGTTGTTGGACAGTCGGTAGTTATCACTGGTGCAAACTTAACTCCGTCCGGTACATACGGTGCAGTAACAAACGGCACATACTATATCAGTGCTACTGACGGTAAATCAACATTTGTACTATCAGATACATATGCACACGCTATTGCCGGTACTAATGCTATAACAACAAGCTCTGGTACACCTAGTGGGTTAACATTCTCAGTAGGAGCACCAGCATATACTAGCGTGTCATTTGGTAATAACAAGTTTGTGGCAGTTCAATCTGGCACAGGTCTACGTTCAGCAATTAGTTTTGACGGCGCTAACTGGACCCAATCATTAAACTATATGTCTGCTACTAAGGTAAGATACGGCCAAGGAGTATTTGTTGCCATTAACTCAGACAGTACATCGGCATGGGCAAGCGAGCACGGTATTTCTTGGACTAATAGAACACTAACTTACGGAAGTATTGACTCAATAGTATTTGGAATAACTAGTTCAAACATTGGAGTGTTTGCAACACTAACTGGCGACGGTAGTCAATCAGGAAATGCAACAGCGATTAGTGAAGGTGCAAAGGCACAGGGCCGCCCAACTATTAATTCGGGCGTAATCACTGCATTGTCATTATGGGAAACTGGCTCAAACTATGATCCAGCACTAACAACTCCTACTATCAGTCTTATAGATTATAACGTATCAGTATCTGCTACATTAACTCCTCGAGTCGGCAACGGCGCAATAGCCAACCCAACATTTATCAATAGAGGAACTGGATACAGTACAACGTCTACAGTGGTAACTATTACTGGAGATGGTTATGCTGATACATATCAGATAGGATTAAACTTGATTGTCAGTAATCTAGCATCAGTACCGTTGGTTGGCAGCAACTTATCTATTGCAGGGAACAGTCAGATTTATAAAGTAACTAGTGCAAGTGCAGTATTTGGAACCACAGCTCCGTTTATTGAAGCAACTATTCAAGTGTCTCCTGAGATGACTACAGCAAAGAGTCCGGCACACGGAACTGCCATTCAGTTACGCCAACTATATAGTCAGTGTCGTGTAACTAACCATGACTTCTTGTTAGTTGGTACAGGTAATAAGGCCACAGCTAACTATCCATATACTGATATTACAACTGCTCAAATTCAAAATCAAGCAGTTGAAACCAATCAGGGACACGTATTCTATTCAAGCACAGACGAAAACGGTAACTTTAGTGTTGGTGGATTATTTGGAGTACAGCAGGCAACTGGTACAGTTACCCTAAGTGCAACACAGTTTGGACTAACCGGTCTACAAACATTGAGTCTAGGCGGTATTGCTGTAGGTAACTCGAGTGTAGTTGTAACGCAGTTTAGTACAGACAACACATTTGCAGCCAACTCTGACGCAATAATCTCGACACAGCGAGCAGTTAAATCTTACTTAACAGGCCGTTTAAGTCAGGGTGGTGCAAATACCTATACCGGTAACTTTATTGCAGGTACAATAAGTGTTGGTGGTCCAAACTATATGAAATCGACGGTTGCACCTGGACTAGTCGGATCCGACATTAAAATGGTTAATAAGGTCTATATTCCTGGTTCTAAAGTAGATGGCGGTATGGCAGCATTAGACATGTTTATGAGAAGCGCAAGAAATCGTTAATTACAAACATAAGAAATACAACAAAGATAAATACTATCAGAGGATGATATAAAATGGCAGAATTTAAATTAGGTAGAATTAAGTTTGTGTATCAGGGTACATGGACAGCAAGTCACAGCTATGTTGTTGATGACGTTGTTACAAATGGCGGAAAAACTTTCATTTGTGTAATAAGTCATACTAGTTCGGCAGCATTTGCTACAGATTTAGCAGGCATTCCCGGAGTCACCAAGTGGAACTTGATTGCTGACGGTTCAACATGGAGAAATACCTGGGCCGGTACTACCTATTATAATCCAGGCGACATTGTCATCTGGGGAGCAACTGTTTACATTTGTAAAACAGCACATACTAGTCAAACTTACTTAGAAGATGATCTAAGTAAATGGGATACATTCTCTGCAGGATTCAAATGGTTAGGTGCATGGACAACCAGTACACGATACAAAGTTCGTGATTTAGTCTACTACGGTGGAAGTAGTTACGTTTGTAAAACACAACATACTAGTGCTTCAACAGCCGCTAGTGGCTTAGAAGCCGATAGTGCAAACTGGGATTTATTCAATCAGAGTCTTTCATATCTTGGAAACTGGAGCGGTAGCAGTGTAAGATATAAAATAAATGACGTTGTCAAGTCCGGAGCAAACTTATGGATTTGCACTGCTTATCATACATCAACCGGCACAGCTATTGATACAGACAAGTTTGCTATTTTTGTCAACGGATTCCAATTTGGCGGCGCATGGAGCTCATCTAGTGATTACCTAGCAGGCGATGTTGTATCATATGGCGGTAATACATATACTGCCGTAGTAAATAATGGATCAGCAAGCCCACAAAATCCAAGTACAGCAACTACCTATTGGAAACTATTTACACCTGGACTAGTATATTCTGGCGAATGGACTTCAGCTACATCTTATAAGATTGGTAATGTTGTAACATTAGGCGGTTATACCTATGCCGCTACTGTCGATAACAGTGTTCAAACATTAACTGTTACAGGTACAACTATCAGTACCGACCCAACTCGTCCTAATCAAATTACAACAAGCGGTAATACAAGCGTTCTATCTGTTAACATACCTGTTACATTTGCATCAGCAGTTGGCGGATTAAGCAATACTGCAACATACTATGTAAAAACTATTGTTGATAGTACACACTTTACAGTCAGTGCAACAGCACCTAGTGGGCTTGCAGGCTCAGTATTTGTTATAACAAGTACTACAACAAGTCAGTCAATAACTGCTACAACTAATCCAAGTCCTCCATATTCTACATACTGGAATAAATTAAGTTCTGGTATCCGTTGGGCATCGTCCGCTAACACAACCTACACAAACGTTGCAAGCTCAAACGTAAGTGCAACTGGCAGCGGAAGCCCAACATTCACTGTGACCCGCACAGGAACTGCATATTCAGCAGTTATTGGTAGTACTGCAGGAACAGGGTATACAGTCAATGATACATTAAAGATTTTAGGCAGCGCCTTAGGCGGTGCAACTCCAGGTAATGATCTAATTGTTAAAGTAGCAACTATTACTGGCGGTGGTGGTACAGGTCCTATTGGCACTGTTACAGTTTCTAGCGGATATGCATCAACTTGGAAAACAGGTGTTACTTATGTTGCAGGCGATGCAGTTTATTATGGAAACAGCAGTTACATCTGTATCAGTGTTCACATTGGTTCTACTGGTGTAAACGATCCTATTAGCGACACAACTGCAACTTATTGGAATATTTTGTCAAGCGGAGCAGATACAGGCGCATTGACAACACAAGGTGACATGGTATACTACGGTACTACTGGTCCTGTACGTTTACCAATCGGTACAGACGGACAAGTACTACGTGTTAATGGTAATCAGCCAGCATGGTCGTACTACGGACAACTACAAAACATCGTTTATGTTGCTCCAAGCGGTACTGATACTACTGGAAACGGACAAGGCCTAACACTAGATAAACCATGGGCAACATTATTATATGCTTGCCGACAAATTGAAGACGGTTATCTAAATACCAATGCCGGATTATTATTAAAACTTAACAAACAGTTTATGATGAAAGAAGTTAACAACTTTATTCAAGTTAACTATTCATTTAATGTAACTGGCACTAGCGGAAGCGGAAATACATTTATTGTTGGCGGCTCAAGCACCACTAGTCAGATAACTACTGCTAACATGTATTACGGAATGCCTATTACATTCTCAGCAGCCACCGGCGGCATAACCGCAGGAACTGTATATTATGTAAACACAATTCCTTCTACAACAACATTTACAATTAGCGAAGCGTATCAATCTGGTATAACTCGAGCAATCAGTGCTAGTAGTAGCACAGCATCAGTTGCAGCCTTTAACTACGTACAAAGCAAAGCTGAACGCGACACCGGAACAGTAGTTGACGGAATTATATTTGACTTAACTCACGGCGGCAACTTATATACTGAAACTGCAACACAAGCATATTTTAAAACACTAACAACATTCACTAGCACAGGAACTACGCAACAAGCGCCAGTATTTGCAGGAAGTTTAATATACTTAAAAGACACATTATTCCCTGCGGTACTGTCTAACTCAGCACCGGCAGTTAACTATCAAACAGTAAACGGTGTTAGCACAAAAGCTATTCAAAATATTACCGGTGTGGCAACTACTGTAGTTGAAAGCAGTGCATTAACAATAGTACAAGGACTAGCAAGTATTATTACTAGTTCAATATCAGCAAGCTCTTATGGAAGTATCCCTCAACTATTACGTCCAAATACAACAATTTATTTAAAAACTGGTACATACAACGAATACGGTCCTATCGTAGTTCCAACATATACTGCCATTGTTGGTGACGAGTTACGTAGTACCATTGTTCAAGTTTCAAGTGCTAATCAATATTTGGTTAGCGACAAACCTAAAACAGCAGTGGCATTACAGCGTGTACAATCAGTACTGTCAGACCTAGTGGCCAACAGCACCGTAACAGCTACTAGTGGCAACACAGCAACACAGGTAAAAACATTACCTGCAGGCGATACTGGAAATACATCAGCGGTTAATCTTGTTGTAACTAATATTAGAATTATTCAAGATATGTTTGCAGGCGGCGGCGTTATCACTGGCCCAACAAATCCAAATTATCCAAAAGGGTTGTTACACCAACCAGCAATCAGCATGCCAACGGTTACTGGATATAACTCATCATATCTAGCAAACTATGGCGATGCAGTAACATTAATTCAAGCTAACTATCAGTTTATCAAAGATGAAATTGTAAGTTTCTTGAACACAGATGGAGTTTTAACTGGCTCAGCACAGTGGAGTTCTTACAGTGATACTTACAAAGCAGAAACATTGCGCGACTTAACTAATATGCTTGACGCAATCTGTTATGATATGACATATGGATGTAATAGCCAATCATTGATTACCGGAAGCTCATATTACAGTTTGAATACTGCACAATTAGTTCCACCATATCTACTTGGTGTGCAAGAAGCAGTATCTAGATTATCTGTTATCCTTGGACAAATTGTTCAGAAGACAAGTGTAACACGTAGCACAGGAAACACCACTACACAATATACAACTGGTACAGCTGGATCTGCGGTATCGGCATCATTTGCACAGGCTCGGGTTGCTGATATACTATATTGGATTAACAATGGCGCTCCTGACACATCAGCCGCAACATTTACTGGTACTATCAGTGGGACAACACTAACTGTAAGTTCTGTTACAGGTACTGTTAAAATTGGACAGATTGTTACAGGCGGATCGGTTGCTGTAGGCACCTATATTACAGCAGGTTCTAACTTGCTTTGGACAGTTAGCATAAGTCAGACAGCAACAGCTACTGGTTCTACACTAGCTATTACTCCAATAGTATCTGGAGCATATGCACTAGCAACCACAGCAAATAAAGGATCGTTCGATGCTATCCAAGCTCGTGCAAGCGAAGTTGCTAACGATGCTCAATCATGGGTCACACGTTTCTATCAAAATGAAAGCCCTATCCTAACATTAACAAACCGTGATGCAGGATATGTAGTTTCAGCACTAGCATATGACGTATTGTTTGGCGGCAACTTCCAAAGTATTCAATCTGGACGTTTATATAACAGTTTAGTTCCTTCAGTTGCTACATTACATACTAGCCTTGCAGATTCTACATATGGCGCTCTTGGATTTATCGGTGAGCGTGTAAAACTATTGGCATCAAACGGTGCTGTTGTACAAACACAAACTGTGGTTGACGAAATGGTCGCACAGATTTATGGACAGCCTACAAGTACAGCAACATTTACTGGTACCATTACTGGCACACAGCTAGTTGTTAATGCTGCCACTCTTGTAGGAACTCTTGCTATTGGCATGACCCTTTCAGGAACTGGTATAGCTAATGGAACAAGCATTGTTTCAGGAAGTGGAACAACATGGTTATTGAACTATAATCAGTCAGCAGCCTCAACTACTACAAGTATTATTAATGTAACTACAAGTGTAGTATTAAACGGAACTACATATACTAATATTCTTACAGCAGGTAGTACAAGTGGATATGTTCCGGGATTAGTTATCACACTTACAGGAACAAGTATTAGTAATCTTGTAGCTGGCACATACTATATTAAACAAGTATTAAGCTCAACACAGTTTACAGTTAGCCAAACATATCTTGGATCAGTATTTGCTATTAACAGTACTGCTACTGGAGCAATGACAGCAGTTGTGTATGGTATCTACGGCGGACTTGCTCTAACTACAAGTATTACAGCTAGCGGAACAACTATACCAGTTACTGCCGTAACTACAAGTACAAACTTGATCACAGTAGCAACTAATGCTGGCATGTATGTTAACATGCCAATTACTTTCACTGGATTACCAGCAAACATTACCACAACAGCAACAGCTATTACAAGTAATGCAATTACGCTGTCAAGTGTCACTGGCGTAGCTGTAGGACAACGTGTTTGGTTTACAGGATATGCTCCACAGGCAAGCGGCACAGCTTCAAGCATTGTAGCTAACCAACGTTATTATGTTCAATCAATAGTAAGTAGTACTATTACCATTGCCGCAACATTTGGTGGATCAGCTATTACACTAACTAATGCTACTGGCTTAACACTAACAGCAACATTTGATGCCGCTGGTGGTCTAACTCCGGGTAATATCTATTGGATTAACAGTGTAACAGCTGGAACATATCCAGCAGCCGGAACAAGTATCACAGTTACAGCTACTTATAAGAGCGGTACTGCATTAACGATTACAAATTCTTTAACAGGATTAACAGCCACAGCTACTGCCGGTATGCCAATCAATCAAGGTATTTGTGATAAGAACACTAACGGTACTATCCAACCTTGGAACAACCCAACAGGATCATATGGTTCTGTTACTGGTTACAATAATACATTGTCTACAATACAAGGTGCAGAAGTTATCCGTGCTAATAAAACATTCTTAGCTAGTGAAATGGTTGCTTATGTGCAATCTATATACACTGCAACAGTTACCACTACAGTGTCAAATGGAACCATTACAACTAGCGGAGCACATAACTTAACAGTAAATGACCCAGTGGTGTTTAGTAATACAGGGTCATCTATTGATCTTTCTATTGCACTAGGCACAGTATATTGGGTATTAACAACACCAAGCACTACAACATTTACTATTACAACAACAGTACCTGGCACAGGACCGCAGACTGCTAAAACATTATCAGGTGGTTTAGGTACTATGACTGTTAGTTATTACATGTCCTCAACAAAATGTATCCGTGATGCTAATCAGTATATTGATGCATTAGTTTATGATTTAGCACTAACTGGTAACTATAAATCAACAAGAGCCGTACAAATATACTTGGCAGCACAAGCAGGGTCAACATCCAATGACTTATTCCATCTACGTAACGGTACTGGTTTAAGAAATATGACATTAAACGGTCTTTCTGGAGCAATGACATTGCCTAATGCACTAGGAACCAAACGTCCTACAGCAGGTTCGTATTCAAGTCTTGACGCAGGATTTGGACCACAGGACAGTGGCGCATGGATTAGCAATCGTTCACCATATACACAGAACGTGACACTATTTGGCGCTGGTTGTAGTGGTATGAAGATTGATGCGGCGTTACATGCTGGCGGTAACAAATCTATTGTTGCTAACGACTATACAACTATTATTTCAGACGGTATTGGAGTATGGTGTACTGGTTCAAATGCGTTAACAGAACTTGTTTCAGTGTTTGCCTACTATTCATATGCAGGCTACTTAGCAGAATACGGTGGACGTATCCGTGCTACAAACGGTAACAGTTCATATGGTACATATGGTGTTATTGCTGAAGGTATTGACTCATATGAAACACCAATCTATGGTCGCTTAAATAATCGTGCTAACCCAGCATATATTACTAACGTAGTAACTGACAGCACAGATAAAATTCTTCGCTTAGAATTTGAAAATGCAGGTAATGCATACACTAATGCGATCCCAACTATCAATGGTGCAGGATATAATATCGTAACAGTACAGGACGAGTTCCGTGATTCAGCGGTATTTGAAACACGTCTAGTTGACCTAAACAACGGTCAAGGTATTGGTGGTAGTAACTATCTAACAGCAAGTAACGTAGCACAAACTGGTACCGTAGGAACAGTATCGATTGCTAACTCGGATATTCAACTAAGTTCAGCTTATATTGGTATGAGAATACAGCTTATTGGCGGTACCGGTGTTGGACAGTTTGCTAATATTATCGGCTACGCACAGTCTAGCAAACTTGCTAACATAGTTCGACCAAACTTTGCAACACTAACAATCACAACTAACTCAACTACGGTATTTACAGTAGCAAGTACAGCAACTATGTTTACAGGGCAACCAATATACTTGGGCGCTGCCATTGGCGGGTTAAGTGTAACTGGTTCGGGATCTACAGCAGTATATACTCCAACAGTTTATTTTGCAAACGTAGTAAACGGCACTACATTTAAACTTTGTACATCGGCTGCTAATGCATCAGCTGGAACTGGTATTACATTAACAGCTACTAGTGCAACTACCGCAGTAACAACATCGTCGATCATTATTGGAACGACTCTAACTGTGGGCGGATTAACATCGGGTACAATCTACCCAGGTATGTTACTAACAGGCGGATCAATATTAGCCAACACATATATTGTTGCTAATCAATCAGGTAGCGGCGCAGGGTCAACTTGGACTGTTAGTGTAAGTCAAAACTTAGCAAGTACAGATTTAAGTGGTAGCGTTGCAGTTCCTGTATACGAAGCAGGATGGGATCATGTTGTTCCAGGCACTACTATTCAACCATTGTTAGATGCTACATCAGCATACACTATTGAACCAACACTATCATATACTGCTCCAGGATTTACAAGTACTGCAATCACTATGACAGCGGCAGTTAGTACAACTTGGTCTAGTGTGGCATACGGTCAAGGCACATTCGTTGCTATATCAAATGCAACAGGTGTTGCCTCAACTGCAAAAACTACAGATGGCACAACATGGGCCGCAGGCGGCGCACTACCAACAGATGCAAGTTCTACTTGGGGCAGAGTTGTTTACGGTGGCGGCCAAAATGCAGTAGCTACACCTGTAGTTGGCGGGCTTGGCGGAAGTGGCGCAATACTATCTGCGGTAGTTGGCGCAGTCGGTACTAACGTAGCAGGACAAATTATAAGTGTTACAGTAGTTAACGGTGGATATAACTATCTAACACCGCCGACTATTGTGATTACAGATGCTAATGGAACAGGAGCAACTGCAACAGCTCGAGTACTAAACGGATCCATACAAGCAGTTGACATGATCATTACTGGTAGTGTATATTCAAGCCCAGTAGTTACAGCAGTTACTAGCAGTTTATCAAGCATTACAGCTACAACATATGGTTCTGGGTACTATACATCACCAATAGTAACTATTGCACCACCGTTCACTGCCACTGGTTGGAGCTCAGGCGGCGCCGCAACAAGCGGGTCATACTACTCAGCAGTCGACACAACAGTAAGTCCGGCTGTAACCAACTATTATCTAGCAGGCGGAAGCGGAACATTTAGTTCTACTAAGCCAACATTTACTAACTCATTTTATGGTAAATCTGGATATGGAGCAAGCGGTGTTGGAGCAAGCGGTACATACGGTGTGGCATTAACTTATGTTGGTACATTAGCAGTTTCTGGAGCTAATACAAATACAAATGCCGCAGGCTATGGTGTGATTGGTTATACCATATCACAAACAGGCTACGGGTATGTAACAACTCCAACAGTAACAGTAACTGACGCAAACGCGGCATTTATGGCTATTTCTACTTCTACAAACTCTGCGGCATACAGTACAGACCAAGGAGCAACATGGTCGTCTACTGCTGGTAATACTGGTAAAACTAACCTTAGATCTCTAGCGTATGGTAATAACTTGTATATCGCAATTGGTGGAACAAGTTCAGCAGTGGCAGTATCATACTCACCAGGTAGCTCAAGCAGTTTGTCAAGTACTACTTGGTCAGATCAATCAAGCAACATTACCGCTAACTCATCCGGTTATGGTTATATTGCCTACGGCGCCGGAGTATTCTGTGCTATTGGAGGAACCGTAAGTTCATTCACTGGTTCAGATCCGACAAAATGGTATGCTGGTGCAACATTGCCAAGCAAGACTTGGGCAAGTATTGCCTACGGTAACGGCCGATTCATTGCATTAGCTAGTGACGGTACTATTTGTTATACCATTAACTGGCAACAAGGTGCATGGACCACAAGTCCGTCATATGCCGCAAATAACACATGGGTTACCGCAGTAAATAATCCATTGTACGCAAACGGTGTAACAACTTGGAGTAGAATTAAATACGGTCAAGGCTTGTTTATAGCTATTGCAACATCAAGTCAAGCATGTGCAACCAGTCCAGACGGCGTAAACTGGACCTACTATGCAACAGGCATGCCAAGTTCAAGCAACTGGTTAGGTTTAGCATTTGGTAATCCAGTTGACGCTACACTAGGTCGTGTACCAACTTGGGTAGCAGTATCTAATACAAGTGGTAAGACAGCTACTAGAATTAGAACTGGTGCAAGAGCACAAGGTCGTATCAAGATTGTCAATAATGCAGTTACTGAAGTTCGTATGATTGAACCGGGAAGTGGTTATCCACGCGGTATTGTTACAGCAACAAGTACAACAAGTACTGGTACTATCACAGTTGATAATATTACAAACTTAACAGCAAATCAACCTATAGTATTTGGTGCAAGCTCAGGCGGCATCGTTGCAGGAACATACTATTTTGTTAAAGGCACACCAACAAGTACAGGTGGTCTAGCAGGAACATTCCAAATATCTACTGTAGCAGGCGGAAGTATATTTGCACTAACAGCGTCAACACCGACTAGCATGACATATTTTGCTGGTCCAATCATGACACAAACTGACCCTAACAAGGTTAACACAGCGCCATTGGCAGCACGTATTGGCAATGGTGCTTTAGGTAATCCAAGTTTTGCTAATCGTGGTATTGCTAACACAACTGCTACAGCAAGTTACTTAGGTGACGGATATGCTGACCTATATCAAGTAGGTACATATGTCAACGTGACCGGATTATATCAAATCCCAACAGCAGGTTGTAACGTGGTGTTTAGTAGTATTACTGGAACAAGTCGTTGGTACAAACTAGTTAGTGTAACTAATATATTAGGTATCCCGGGTAACTATACTGCTACATTCCAGATTAATCCTGGATTGTCAACACTATTAGCACCTACACACAATGACTTGATTACAACTAACTTGTCATATAGTAACGTTCGTTTAACTGGACATGACTTCTTGTATATTGGTACAGGTGGTTTCTCAGCAACTAACTATCCGTATGTTGATGCTACTAAAGCTGTATCAGCTAACCAACAGTTATTTGTAGGTGGTGGACGAGTGTTCTTTACAAGTACTGATCAAGACGGTAACTTCAACGTTGGTAACTTGTTTGGAGTTCAACAGTCAACTGGTACTGCTACATTGAACGCTAGTGCGTTTAATTTGTCAGGACTACAATCTTTGACACTTGGATCAGTTAGTTTAGGAGTTGGATCAGCAACTATTACTCAGTTCAGTACAGATCCCTACTTTACAGCTAACAGTGACAGCGTAGTTCCAACGCAGAAAGCTATTAAAGCGTTTATTACAGCCCAAATTGGTGGAGGCCAGAGCTCATTAAACGTAAATACAATAACTTCGGGACAGATATATATTGCTGGAAATACGATAAGTAATACTAACAATGCACAAATCTTGATAACAAGCAAGATGACATTTCAGGGTGGAATAGATGGGGCTCCTGTAGCTCTTGTATTCTTTGGCCAACGATAAACATAAAAATTTGGAGAAAATAACATGGCAACAGGAATTTTATACACAGGTACATTAGGAGCAACAACTGCTACTACTACGTACACAGTACCTAACAACACATACAGCGTAGTTAACGTTAGCTTTACCAATACAGGTACTGTAGCGGCAACTATTCGTTTGTATATTGGTACTAGTTTAGGAACCGCAGGTTCACCTACAGGAACATTGGTTACTAGCGAAGCTATTGAATACGATACTGTAGTTCCACCAAAAGGGGTATTTGAACGTACTGGATTAGTAATGGCTGCGGCAACCGGTGCAAAATATATTGTTGCATATGCTTCAACTGCCGCAGTGAATGTTAACATTTACGGCATTGAAACTGCAACATCATAATTAGAACTATAAGAGAGATAAAACATGGCACGTTATAATACGGTATTACCATCAACTACAACTACAACAACAGCGTCAGTTGATTCACCTACACAAGGTATTTTTACTAAATTTACTGGCACTGCTCCTTATACTGTAACGATCGGTGATCCAGTATTATTCAACGGAAGCAGCCAGACATTTTACAATGCTACAAGTGGCGTAGTTACTTTGTCATTTAGTACTGTCGGTCTTGGCAAATTTATTGGATACGGAACTGCTGGCAACGCTACTACGCAAGCTATGGCCGCTAATACTTCAATGGTAGTATACAGCGACGGGACCAACTGGGTAGCAGTAGTTAACGTTGGTGGCCCATTAAGCGGAACAACACTAACAGCAACGTCTACAGTATCATTAAATCCTGCAAATGCCAACGTGACTATCAGTCCAACAGGAACTGGCACAGTAACTATTAACCCAGCAGGTGCGTTAACTATTAACCCTACAACAGCTAGTAGTATTGATAACACCGCTATTGGCGTTACTACCGCAGCCGCTGGTAACTTTAGCACTATTGGTGCTACTACACGCGGATCTGGATTGTTTACAACCCTAGGCGCTAACAACACAGTGACATTTAGCCCTGCAAATGCCAACGTGACACTAAGTCCCTCTGGCACTGGTTCAGTTACTATTAGCCCTGGAACTGTTGGATCTATTGACAACATGGCCATCGGCGGATCAACTAGACGTTCCGGCGCATTTACTACACTGGCCGCCAACGGTTTAACAACATTTACGCAAGGCGGACAAGGTACAACTGCTACTGATGCCACTAACTCAGTAAACGTTACAGGCGGTTTAGGTGTCAGCGGTACAATATATACAGTTGGTTTAGTTGAAACTTCTAGTATTGCATTTAAAGAAAATATTAATCCAATCAACGGTGCATTAGATGCTATCCTACAGTTAACCGGTGTTACATATGATCGTAAAGATAATAAAAAACACGAAGCAGGTTTAATTGCTGAAGAAGTTTACAAGTTCGCTCCAGATTTAGTTGCATTAGATGAAAAAGGTAAACCTTATGGTATTCACTATACTAAGATTAGTGCTTATCTAATCGAGTGTGTTAAAACACTTCAAGCAGAAATTGATCAACTAAAAGGTAAGAACAAAACAAAAGGTAATAAGTAAAAATGGCACAGCTACAAGCATCCTCATTTACCGACTTAACATTACCGTCAGGCTCAACAGCACAGCGACCAGCAAGTCCATCATCCGGAATGATGCGTTACAATACTGATTTTGGGTTATTGGAATATTACGACGGTACAAACTGGCGACCAGTAACTGGATACAGTAACGGTATTATCGGCAGCGGCGGCACTACTCAATTACGCAACGGCGGAATCTGTCATACATTTACCGCTGTGGGCTCTGCAACATTTACTCCAGCGCACACTGGATATGTACAGGTACTAGTAATCGGCGGAGGAGGCAACAGTGGTGGTGGTTGGAACGGCGGTGGTGGCGGTGGCGGAATGGTATTCCAACGCTCTTACCCAGTTAGTGCAGGCGTAGGAATTTCTCTCAGTGTAGGTGGCGGTGGAGCAGGAAATTCAAACCAAGGTACACCTGCCGCAGTTGCTGCCGGCGGAAACTCAACATTTGGATCAATCACCAGTTATGGCGGCGGCGGCTCGGGCTATTGGGACCAAACTAACCCAGGCGGAAATGGCGGATCAGGTGGCGGAGCAGGATGTACTAGTGCAGACGGCAGTCGTTTCCGTGTTTCAGGCGGATTAGGAACTCAAGGACAGGGATTTCCAGGCGGATCAGGTGTACGTTACAACGATGACGGTGAAAATACACACCACGCCGGCGGTGGCGGCGGAGCAGGTGGCCCCGGATGTGATGCCCCTGATTGTAACAGCAGAATGAGTAGTCAAGGTGGCCCCGGAGCAGCCAGTGATATTTTAGGTGAAGTATTGTACTGGGGCGGAGGCGGCGCATCAGGCGCACATATTTGTGACGGCGGTGGTGACGAAGGCGGTATTGGTGGTGGTGGTGGCGGAGCTACCCACTATTATCCTGGAACTCCATTACCAAGAGCTTGCGGATTTGGTGGTGGACAAGCACTAAATCGAGGCGGTGATGCTACACAAAACGGCTCACACGGCACTGGCGGCGGTGCAGGTGGAACCAACACAGGCGGTGGTGGCGGTGGTGGCGGTGGTGGTGGAAACGTTGGCGGTTCCGGCATTGTTGTCGTAAGATACTAACAGAGAAGAATAAATGGCACAACTACAAACAACAAGTTTTAATCAAACTGGATCTGTAACATTACCGATTAGTACTACTGGTAATAGACCGGGCTCGCCTACAGCCGGCATGATTCGTGTTAATACTGCAAGTAACTTACTAGAATTTTATGATGCTACTGGATGGAAACCTGTTACTGGTATCAGTAAAGGGTCAATCGGCACAGGCGGTGATACTATCATGTATTCAACTGCAAATAATGCCAACAGAGCCAGTGGCGTAGTACACATGTTTACCTCAACGGGTAACTTTACATTTACACCGGCATTCACTGGCACCGTAGAAGTGTTAGTAATCGCAGGTGGCGGAAGTGGTGGATCTCACCTTGGTGGCGGTGGTGGTGGTGGTGGAGTAATCTATAACAGAGCATATTCAGTATCAAGCGGCACAGGTATTCCTATTACAGTAGGAGCAGGAGCCCCTCGTCCAAGTTTTCCAAATAGAGGAAACACTGGCAGTAATTCAGTATTTGGTTCAATCACTAGTTATGGTGGCGGAGCTGGCGGATCATGGGACGGTCAAGCAGGACAACCTGGTGGTTCGGGTGGTGGTGGATGTACTACTGACCATGGATCTGGAAACCCATACGGTTACGGTCCTGCAGATAGCCGTCAACGATGTTTTGGCGGCCTCGGCGTTCAAGGTCAAGGCTTCCCAGGTGGAAGTGGTGTGAGATTTAATAACCAAGGCGATAATACTCACACAAATGGTGGTGGTGGCGGAGCTGGCGGAGCTGGCATGAATGCCGCAGACGATGCACACGAAGGCGGTCTTGGACATGGCGGACCAGGAGCAGCCAGTGATATTTTAGGTTATACCCTATACTGGGGCGGCGGTGGTGGTGGTGCTATTCACCAAGCTAACGGAACTACAGCAGCCGCAGGCGGTATTGGTGGAGGTGGAGGTGCTGGTATACAACACGGAAACCCACGTCAGCCCGGCGCAAACTTTTTTAATGGCCCAGGTGGCGGCATGGCACTAAATGCAGGTGGCGCATGTACAGCACAGAATAATGCAGGTGATGGTGGAGCCAACACAGGTGGCGGCGGCGGCGGAACACAGTACCAATATGGCAACCATGGATCAGCCGGCGGTGCAGGCATTGTGATCGTAAGATACTAATAGAGAATAAAAAATGGCAATATTACAAAATACCACGTTTAACAATACTACCGCAGTGACTTTGCCAAATCAAACGCAAAGTACAGCAGGCGCTGCCGGAAAGATTCGATTCAGCACAGCCAGTGGATCTAATACTTTAGAGTTTTATGACGGTGCCGCATGGAGACCAGTAACTGGCTTTTCACCAGGCTTAATCGGCACAGGCGGAGACAGCATATTTTACACGACTAACGGTATTGTACATATTTTTAGCACAGTTGGTACTGCTACATTTACGCCAACATTTAGTGGAAATGTGCAAGTACTAGTAGTCGGTGGTGGTGGCTCAAGTGGCTATGACTGGTGCGGTGGTGGCGGCGGTGGCGGAGTCATTCAAAGTCGATCCTATGCAGTAACAAACGGTAGCGGAGTTCCTGTCACAGTAGGTGGCGGCGGTGGCGGACGTAGTCCTACTGTGGCAGGACCAAATGGCGGTAACTCAGTATTTGGATCATTAACTGCACTGGGTGGCGGTGGAGGTGGCAGTTGGAGTCATTCTAGTCCGGGTGCCATTGGTCGTACTGATACCCCGGGTCGCTCTGGTGCAACAGGAGGCGGCGGCGCTAATACTGGTGACGGCGTTGATAACCGTACTCGCAGTTATGGGGGTATTGGTACTGCGGGTCAAGGATTTCCAGGCGGAAGTGGTGTTCGTTTCAATCAAGAAACTGACAACGCTCACCTGGGCGGTGGCGGTGGTGGTGCAGGTGGCCGCGGCACCGATGCTCCAGATACACGAACTAATCGTCGAAGCAGTTTTAACGGCTGTGACCACAATGGTGGTGCAGGTGCTGCCAGTGATATATTAAACAGCGTTATGTATTTTGGTGGTGGTGGCGCAGGTGGCGCACACTACGGGTTTGGCCACTATAATGGCGGCATTGGTGGTGGCGGTGGTGGATCGAGTCACCATGCTGGACCATATGGTGCTCCTCCAACTAGACACGGTGTAGGTGGCGGTATGTCGTTTAATGCCGGTCAAAACGGACAACCTACAGCACGAGGCGGTACTGGCGGTGCTAATACTGGTGGTGGCGGTGGCGGCGGACAACATGGTGCAGACGGTGGATCGGGTGTTGTTATTGTCAAGTATTAACTATAAAACTTATCTTTAAGATACTGATATAGACTAGGGGCTGTTTTTACAGCCTCTTTCCATTTTGTTTGTCTTTCAGTTAATCGCATAATAATTAGACCAAACTCTTCTCTTAGATCTGTACCAACAGCAAATATACTGCGTAATGTTACATAGTCGTTGGGATTCCAGTTCATTCCTGCCGCCAAGCAATTAATACCGTTGTCGTCTTGGAAAAATTTTACAAAGTTTTTTTGATACATAGTTTGAAAATACAAACCTTGAGTTTGCATTTTATTAACAAATGGTGTTAAGTCTGTAAATGATTTCCTACTAATGGCTCTCCAGTATTCACTATCGTCTCGATGACTCAATGCATAATGCATACTTACAAATTGTGCCCAGTAGTTAAACTCATCTTCACATTTTAAATTAAACTCGTCTCGATCCCATTGGCTAACACTACCACGTAATAACACATTACACAAAGTTTTAGCAAAATCGTGCGTAGTAAGTAATCCAGTACTTTCTAATGGTTCAATAAAAGCCGCACTGAGACCTAGAGCCACTACATTTTTAACCCATAATTTTTCATGCATGCCTACACGTATATTAATATCTCTAAATTCGCAATGTTTAGTATCGTACCCTTTTGATTGCAAATGTGTAATAAAATCTAGTTTGGCTTGTTCTGGACTAATAAATTTATCACTGTAAACGTAGCCAGTGCCAATCCTACTCCATAGAGGTATATTCCAAACCCAGCCGTTATCTAACGCAGTACAGTCTGTAACTGAGTCCAATTGTTTTTCTTTATCAGTATATTCAATTCTAGTGGCCCATGCACGATTGTTAGGCAATAGGTGTTCATAACTTTTGAATGGAACTTGCAGTGCATCTCCCAGTAGCAATGATTTAAATCCAGTACAGTCCACAAACAGATCAGCTGTTACTGTTTCACCTGAACTCAATATAAGTTCTTTAATTCCAGAATCATCCTGTGTTATTTCTACAACTTCAGCGGCGATATGATTAATACCTTTTGGTTTACAATATTGATCACGTAACCATATTCCCAATTTGGCCGCATCAAAATGAAATGCTGTATGATTATAAAAATCAAAACCATCTAGATCTAAATTGTTTGTAAGAATTGTATTAGAATTAACTAGAGCCATTTGAGAATAATACGTGTTTGCATAATCTTCTGTTGGGGTGTTAGGATACAGCGTTTTTTTAATAAACCAGTCATCTCTCCCGTGCATAGTATCTTTCAAATAGGGAGCGCCAAACGGATAATACCAAGCCCCTGAATCTTGTTTGTAAAAATTATTAAATTTGATGGCTAGCTTGTAACTGGCATCACAAGCAGACATAAAATCATTGTCTTTTATTCCAACTAATCTTAGCCATGCACGTATGCCACCGATAGTGCTTTCCCCTACCCCAACAGTTGGTATGTTTGGACTTTCAATCACTGTAATTTTAGTATTGGGCAACTGAGATATCAGAGTAGTAGCCACTATCCAACCGGCACTACCACCACCAACAACTACAATATTATTAATCTTGCTTATCATACGGACACCTTTTTTTATTGTCTTCAACCAATGCCTGATATCTTTCTTTCAAAGGACGGAATACATTTTGATTACGTATTTCATTACACTGATGTATATCTGGCCACGGTGTTGGTTGATTTTCAAGTTTAACGATTTCATCACTGTGAAATTTAAAATAAGAAATAGCATCACCTTTTTTAATAACAATCTTTTCAACATTTGATCGAACTTCAAAAACACATTCAACGGGCCTAGTCCATTTGCTAATATCGTACTCCCCCGGGACTACTGTTGCTTTTTCGGTAAAATCATTACGATGCATGAAAGCTGGAAAAACTTGTAACAGCATAGACTCGTCAGTTTGAAAAGTAGTCAACCAATCAATACCCACAATCGGATAAGGATTAATACCTCGGTCAACATTGTATAAAAATCGCATATCAATTAATTTTTCAAATTGTTCTTGGGTAATGTTTTCACAAAATATCCTACTTGCACCTTCATCTTTTATATCAAGCTCTATTGTTATGTCAAACGGAGCACAGAATATAAATGTATTTTTTAAAAAATCAGTATGCGCCGGACATTTTAAAAATGTTGCGCCTTTTCTAACAGCAGTGGCTTCTTTAGTTAGATGTTTGAACGGATAATAATCTCCATCTACTAATGGTTTAATGCACTCCGGGTGGTCAACATCCCATTCGTGACTGGTATTGAACGACCATTTGACTATTTTCATAATTTACTTATTTCTGATAATCTATCTACTTCTAAACTATGTGGTCGAGACCATACATGTTTATGTTTTTCATATTTTAAATAGTTCTTGATCAATAGTTCTTCAGCTTGCTCATCTGTGATATCGATATCTCTTGGAGCAACAGGATAACCAAGTTGTAATAACATCAGCGACCAGTTAACCCCTGCAAATATCAAGTTAAACTTGCCATTGTAGGGTATATTGATAGTGGGGTCAGCAAGATGTTCAATAAAATATTTCATTTTTTCAGAAGGCTCAAATTTATCTTTGACAAAATTCCAAAACTTACTTGTTCTGTTGTTGTTAGCATAATGTCCTGATACAAAATCAACACAGTCTTCAAAATATAATTTCATTTGTAGATTAAAAAAATCAACATTGTCTTGGTCATAATATTGTTCTCTAACAACATTGTTTAATTGTGTGATACCAGCAGTGATTAACCCTATTCCTGTACTTTCCAGTGGCTCAATAAATCCAGCACTTAGTCCAATACTGACAACATTATCTTCCCACTGATCTTTATTATAGAACGGAGTCCAATCAATCACTCGAATTTTATCTATATCTACTCGGCCTTTCCAGTAATCTGCAAAACATTGTTTGGCTTCATCGATACTGGTAAGATCACGGTTAAACACTAACCCGCTACCTATACGACTACTAACACCTATCTTCCATATCCATCCATGATCCACTGCATCACAAACAGCATATGGTTTAAATTCTTCAGGGCGATCTTTATAAGGAACTTGGCATACCACTGCGGTATTGACAAATAAGCGATCCGTCAAATCAACTCGTTTTTTAGGAGCTCTTAATAGATTTTTAAACCCAGTACAGTCAACAAACAAATCAGTAGTGATTGTACTGCCATTTTTTAGTTCTAAATGCTTGACCCCGCCGCTATCATTAACTACAACATTGACAACGTCTGAACGAATAATATTAATTTTATCTTTTATTTTTTCTTGAATGTATGTAACCAACTTGCCGCAGTCAACATGAAAAGCATAGTTGTGCAAACTTGACGAATCAACAACATTGTGATCAATAGATGCTTCGTAGTAGCCTAAACTGTATTTCTTAAAATCAAGATGTTGTGCTTTTGACCATACATCGTGCATGTATACCGGTTTGTTTTTTGTATTGCCAATCGATACTGTTCGATTTCCTTTATAAAACGGGTGCCAAATTTCGTGATTTGATTTACACCAGTTTGTGAATAAAATCCCAGATTTATAACCAGCATCTATTTTAGAAAACCAATCATCAACTTCAAATCCACATTCTTCCATGAATGGTTTAAAATTTAATAAGGTAGCTTCCCCAACTCCAATGGGAGTTCCTATCTCTTTGTCAATTACTGTTATAGAGACTTCCGGACAGGCATTTGACAAGTAAGCGGCTGTGAGCCATCCGCTAGTTCCACCACCAACTATTACTATGCTAGATATTTTCAAAACGGACATACTCCTTTATTAATTTGTTTAGTCTTTTTGTACGAACCTGAAAAAAATGGAGAACGTTGGTTAAAAACTTGCATAGCTCTAGCTTCAACTTCGCCGACTAGATGTGTTTTGACTTCTATATCTTGATCAGTAATTGGTATTACATGGGCCAACGGCCTTCCAGCATCCCACTGATATCGTTGTTGGCGAGACATCAGCATGTTTATATTGCTAGTGTGCTGATGTTTAAATTCAACAACTCCCGGAAGTGCATGGCTGTTAAACAAATCTATCGGATTATTCCAACTAGGCTGTATAAAGATAAACTTAACACCTGTTTTTTCTTGTATTCTCCAAGGAGAATCAAATTTGATATTTAGAAATCCGTAAAAATCTGAACCTAACTGGTCTAAATTGTGATAAGGTAACGAACTAACACCATCAGCAAATGTAAACAAATAGTTCAAGCCACGTGTTTGTATAACTACATCGCTCCATAAAGGGATCACAAATCCTTCTTGATACAAGTTATTAATCCCGCTACACGATTTTATTGTTGGCCGCTCAACTAGTAAACCAACATTATTTTCTATCATTTCACTTTTTGGTAATTGCTTCCACCATTCTGGATAAAATCTTGCGGCACGTTGTATAGGAAATAGCTTATGAGCATTTATGTTGGTAGTAAAGCAGTCTATAACTATTTTCTTTCTTTTAAAAAAAATATCAAACATTTTGGATCCTAAATAATAGCAAGTATACAGTGATTCATAGTAGTACTTATATTTTTTTACAGCCCCACAAAATATTTTATAAATATTAAACTATGCACATAATAGATAATTTTTTGCCACTGGACGACTTTAATCGATGGCACCGCGCGGTTCTTAGCGAAGAGTTTCCATGGTTCTATGCTGAAACGGTATCAATCGCTCCCGAAGAAAATCATGTAATAGATCCAATGGCCATTGAAACAGACGGCCTGCACCATATAATATATGACCGACAATCTGGTATTGAGAGTTTTACATATAAATGGCTTGATATTTTTATGGCCCGGTTAGAAGACGAATTAGGATACACAAGGGATCATCTAGTGAGAGCTAGACTAAGTCAAAAAACTCCAAAGGTTGGATTTACATCTGAAAATTATAATATTCCACATGTAGATTACCCGTGTCCCCACGATGTATTAATCTTTTATCTTAACGACTCTGATGGCGATACTTGGTTTTTTAATCAACAATTTACAATATTGGATAGGCCAACAACATTTACTACTAAACAACGTATTTCACCTAAGGCAAATAGGCTAATAGCATTTAACGGACTTAGATATCATACTGCTAGTAATCCAATCAATAGTAATAGACGAGTAATACTTAATATTAACTTAGAACCCCTATAACATGTCATTAATCAATACACGATACACTGAACTTTTATCAAAAAACTTCTTAACAGAAGAAGTTTCTGTATTTTTGTATTCAATGATTAGATGCTGTCGTCCTCAAAATATATTAGAAATTGGTGCAGGATACTCAACTTTATTTTTAGCAAAGGCAATCGACGATATCAAAAAAGAAGATTACAGTAAACAACCCAACGAATTTTTTATAAACAACAAAGATAATGCGTTTATGGAAAACAGATATAATCCTAAATTTACCGTTGTTGATACATTTAATCAAGATTATGCAGTTGACGATGTTCCTGAAATATTAAAACAAGAAAACTTAAACACATTAGTTGAGTTTGTTACTGACGAAGGTCTTGAGTTTTTAAAAACTATAAGTACTCAGCACAACAAATATGACTTTATTTGGTTAGACTTTGGCAGTGGCGCCGAGTATGCTTACTTGTTTGATTGTGCCTACAAACAGTTACTACCTGGTGGCATTATAATCATACATAGTACAGCAGGTAATGCTTTTGGTCGCTTGTTTTTAGCAGAGATTAAACTAAAAAACAAGCTAAGTGACGAGTTTGAAATGATAACGTTTGTAGAACCGCACAAAAAAATACAAAATAGTTTTACAGTTTTTAAAAAAAACGCAAACTATCCAATATATGAGATATATGCATGACTCAAAATAATATATGGGCGGATAAAAATGGCTGAAGTAGCATTATGGTTTCCAGTGGCAATATATCATCAATCTGATTTATTCACAAAGGAACAAAATAAAATATGGGAAACTGCTATACTAAAATTGCAAGAAACCATTCCCAATGGCGGCGACGGATGGATCGGTGACACGTACAATACACACTGTACCTATGATTTAAGAACTGATCCGCTTTTCAAACCGCTGATAGTCGCAGTTACTGAGCATATATACGAATTTTCAAAAATGCACGGGTCAACTGGATCCTATATAAACGGTGGCGCATGGGCAAATGTATCTACCGGAAAAAACTTTCAAGAATTTCACACACACAATGGATCTGTTTTCAGTGCAGTATATTATGTTAGTGCGCCTGAAGGGTCAGGCGAAATTGTTTTTGAAGATCCTAAAGAACCTGACATGTGCCCTATAAAAAATATACCCTCAAGAAACCAGTTGAGTTTTTCAAGAATAGGATATCCTCCTAAAGTTGGATCTTTATTAATTTTTAGATCATACCTTCGTCACATGGTAGAACCTGGAACAAATACTGAGAATCGAATATCGATAGCAATGAACTTTAATTAGCATGTTAAATAAAATTTTTGAAACTAACAATCTTGAAAATATAACAGTAGAAAAGTTTCAAGACTCCAACATATATATCATGGATGATTTTTACAAATATCCAGATGAGTTATTATCTTATTTGTTTCTAACAGAGCCTGCCAAACTTTGGAAAGAAAAAGAAACGCCATCATTTAATAATATACATTTTACAGATCGTCGACATAATTTTTATAATGAACAGTTTAAGGAAATTAGCATAGGGCTATCAATAATATGCAATCAACCACTAAGATCTCCTGGAACAGTTAACACAAACTGCATTAAGTTTATTGATACAGAATTTAACGACTATAAAAATAACTATTGGGGCCCGCATCGAGATCTGGGTTATAATGCTATTATATATTTAAATGCCAGCGGGGGAGTTACCAACCTATACGAGCAGATTGCTCTAGACGAGTGGGATACGCCTGAGCATTTTGCACCCTGGCGTCCAAAAAACAAATATAAAATTATAAAACAGTTAGATGGAAAGTTTAATCGACTAATAATGTTTGACGGCGCAAAATTTTTACATGGGATGGATATTTCATCCAATGAATTTTTTAATATACATCGTATTAATCAAGTATTATTTTTTAACTAGATTACGTGTGCGCCCTATAAACTCTTTATGCCCAATACTTGGGTGGAGTTTTTCAAATGTTTGTTTTTCTCTAACTACACTGTCGGCCCACTCTTGTATTTTAAGAGCTTGCATCTTATATTCTCGACGAATATTTTCTTGATTAAACAATCGTAATCCGTTGAGAACATGTATGTAGTGCGATTCTCTAAACATGACATAATCAGTTGTTCCGCGAAAGTCTTCTGCTATAGGCAGATTGTTGCGCCACTTTTCTAAATTCTCAGATAAGCTATCGGGAAGTTTTATTTTAGCAACATCTTTCCAAAAATCTGTATCGTTTCTATTGGTTATATAATGAAGAATAACAAAATCTCGTATATTGGTCAATATATCAGAAACATCCTTGTTATATCTTTTTATAGTTTTTTCATTATAGTTCGGTAAACGATGCATTAATAAAAATGATTGTTGAATACTTGAGCCAATACTAGTTGCTTCTAACGGTTCTACAAAACTTGCACTTAGTCCAATAGCACAGCAGTTTTTGATCCATACTTGATCTAAAGCGCCCGGATCAAATGTCAAATGTTTACCAACAGTGATAGAGTGTCCTAGAAACTTTTCAACTTCTTCCTGGGCCTGTTGCGGTGTGATATAGTTACTGTCAAATATATAACCATTGCCGCTACGTCCCCAAACTGGTATTTTAAACATCCAGCCATAGTCCATTGCCTGCGCCACAGTCCACATATTATACTCTTCTGTGTCCTCTATTGGAAATACTATAGCAGAATTCATTTTTAAATATTCACTATAACTTTGCCATTTAGCACCTAACTTAGAAATTAATATTTTTTTAAAACCTGTACTGTCAATGTAAAAATCTGCTTCGTAGGATTGTTTTTCTCCTATTACTTTTTTAATTTCGCCTTGATCATTTAGTTCAATATCAACGATTTCATCATCTATAACATTAATATCTTTTAGTTTAGCCACGGTTGTGAGAAACTCGTTCAGCTTGTTAGTGTTAAAATGAAACTGATTGTAGGGTAAAATTTCATTTGGATCTAGCTGATGTTCAAATATTCTATTCTGCCATGCAAGGCTTGGATTAAACAGCTCTTTTGGTGCACCTTCTGATATTAGTTTACCGTATACTGCTTGGTATTGCCCGTTTCTAATATCAGATTCTGGGCCTATACTATGTAAGTAGTCGTGCTTCCCCCACCCCTTAAACATAATTCCAGATTTAAATGTAGCATCGCAATGGGAGATTACTGCACGGGGATTAACACCGATATAGTTTACAAACTCTGTCCAATGTTCAGTACTGCCCTCGCCTACACCAATGATACCAATTTTTGTAGATCGTATAACTTCTATAGTTTTTTGAGGGAATCTAGTCTTTAAAATCAAGGCTGCAACAAAGCCAGCCGTGCCGCCACCGATGATTGATATCTTTTCAAGTTTGTTCATTTTAAAGGCCGATGTTTATAAATATTTTCATGACTACACTACAAGAAAATTTACTATTTGTTTCTTCCTGCTTTACTACTTATTTAAAAGGAGTGGACAATCAGGGCATTACTGACAGCATCTTTCAAATGCAACAAACTAGTCCGGGAAATATTAGAAGTAATGTTGGCGGGTGGCAGTCATTGGCGATGGGGAATCCCAACTATGATAACTACCCCGTAATGCAACTTTTTGAAAAATATATAGTTCCCGCCGCAAAAATAGTTATTAAATCTTGGCAACTACCCTGTTCACCTGATAAAATTAGTTATTGGTATAATGTAAATCCAAAATATACATATAACCGAGAACATACTCACGGCTCTTCTTTTATTAGTGGAGTGTACTACTTAAAAGTTCCTAAAGATAGTGGAAATATATATTTTACACGGGCACAAAATGAAGCTGACAGAATGAATTTTTTAACTAAAATTATCTACGATGAAAAGTTAAACACTAACAACAGTAGAACTAATACAGAACATTGGTTTGTACCAGCGGAAGGAATGTTAATATTATTTCCCGGCCATCTCAGTCATTATGTAGAACAAAATATGACAACAGACGAAGACGACCGCCGAGTATCACTATCTTTTAATTTTTCGTGATTTCAAAATCAAAGTTAATGACTATTCTAGAACTGTAGTCAATTGGATAGTTTCCGGAATGATATCGATGACCGTTAAAAAATAAACCAGAACCTTTTTTAGGAGTGACTCTTAACAGCTCAGGGAGTGGATCGGCAAATGCTGGATCGTATACTTCTTGCTCAGGGTGAAAAATCTTATCAAAGATAATAGTATCCCCGTCACTGTTGGCCACATAATACACTAGTGTATAATATGGCTGACCTGTGTTAAAATCAACGTGTGGCGCTGAATACTTGCTATTGGAGTGATGTTGTCCTTTGTGAGTATATCGCAATCTTATTCTAAGTATATTTTTAATTTTGATATCTACCTTTTCCGCAAAAAAATCTAATATAGATCTAAAAAAGTCATAATGCGGGCTCGCGGCGTTGCCATCAAACGCCATGTGAAAAAACCCAACATCGTCTGTGATATTGGAATCTGCATAGTTAGGTGTTGTACCAGGCCCAAAATAATCAGGATGCCCTATCCTATGCAACAAGAACCAGGGAAAATGCTGATCACCTTGTACTCTTTCTATAATAGCATCTTGTAATTGTAGCGGAACAACATTCTCAACTACTAAGATCTCATCTTTAATATTAGATATCTGAAAAGCCATATTGTTTCCGTAGTTGTCTAAAATGTTTTATAAAATCATTATATGAATGTCTATTTTTCATCTCAGACGTCCATAAGTCTTGCATATTATAATGCATCTCTGTAGATAATGAACGCAATTCTCCGTACTTTGGTAACTTGTGACTCATCTCGTTATCCCATGCACCTTTCTTGTTTAGTAAATTTAAACCAGCCATTACATAACTGTATAACGCCCAACCTGCACTTCCACTATACTGCGGAAAATCTGCGGCAGTTGGCATTTTTGTTTTAGCTGATAACATTAAATTTTCTACAAACTCAGTTTTAGTTGCTCCTGTTCCAATGTACTTCCAAAACTCACTATCGCGTCGATTGCCCATGTAATGCATTACTAGAAAATCACGAGTATCGTCAAAAATAGTACGAGTACGCTGATTGTATAATCGTCGTGAACCTTCGTTTATAGTTTCTTCTACGGTACCTTTTAGATACTCAAACACAAACCACTGTGCTTGTACTATTGTTGTATGAATAGATGTAGCTTCTAATGGTTCTAAAAATGCACTACTTAGTCCAATGGTTATACAGTTTTTAATCCATGCAGATTCTTGTCTGCCGGTATTAAACTTTATAACTTTGATAGGATCTATTTTTCTACCAAGACGCATTTCAATCTCGTCCTGTGCTTTTTCGGGAGTTGTAAATCTATCGTCAAACACATAACCGCAGCCTTTGCGATCCATCAGGGGAATTTGCCACATCCATCCTGCACTCTGTGCCCATGCAGTGGTATAGGATTCTGGCATTTCTCCGTCAAGATATTTTAACTGGAATGGTAGTCCTGTGTTGACTGGTAAATTGTCTTGATAGCTGACCCACTTACCGCCTAACTTATTCATCAACACTTTATTAAATCCAGAACAGTCAATGAAAAAATCGCCGTTGATTGTGTCACCATTTTGCAGAACTACAGATTCGATAACTCCGCTTTCGGGATGTAGATTTACATCTAGTACTTGGCTGTCAATATGCCTAGCATTGTTGTTTCTTAAACATACTTTTTTAAAATATTTCCCCACAAGATGTGCATCTACGTGCATTGCATGTCTAGAATTATCAAACACATTATCTTTATTGAAGTTTGACATGCCTTGGTCAATCCAAAAACCACATTGCGATACATTTATCAGTTCTTTATCGGTTAAATTATTAATACCCCAGTTAAACATAGGGTCTGGAATGCTGTCTTTGGTCCAAGATCCGTCGATTGGCCCAATATAATAATCGTCTATGTCGCTGGTCCATCCCTTGTGTTTGATTGCATATTTTAAGGTAGCACCAGTCTCAACGATAAATTCGTCATGGTCGCAGCCTAAATCGTAGATAAAATTAGTCAGCACATCTGTCAATCTTCCAGTGGTGCTTTCACCAACTCCTATAATGCCAATTTTTGAAGACTCAATTACTGTAATTTGGTGATTTGGATGTCGACTAGCTGTTAATAGAGCTGTTGCCCAACCAGCGGTTCCGCCTCCTACTATAACAATATGCATTTAATATCCCTTGTAGTTAATAAAAATATTTATGTATATGCAATAAGTCAAAAATATTTCTCCCCCAGATCAATACAGATAAGTACAATATATTTTACAGGAGTGACTTTATGTCAGACGAAAATTTAGAACTAAGTAATACCGACCAGTTCACAGACTACGCAGTAACTGCCAAACTTGCCTCTTTAGATATTGTATCCGTTAATAAATCAGATGTCTTTACTCCTGAGCAGTGCGATACTATTTTAAATAGCTGTATTGAGGAACTATGGTTGCCCACCAAAGTAGTTGGGGACAAAGCATTACATTCAGCAAGTAGACAAAAACTTCGTGGAGATGTACAGGGTTTTCCATTTTTAGATATTAGAACAGTTACTAAAGATGCCAACGATAATGTATATGATTTTAACTTGCTTGGAATCATAGATCAAGATTTTCCACAAATTTTTAAATATTCAGAAGGCGATGAGTATAACTGGCACATGGAATTAAACCCAATGGCTCCTTCTAGAAAACTAACGTTTATTATTAATCTAACCGATCCAACTGAATACGATGGCGGCGAGATTGAATTTTTAAATGTAGACACCAAAAATGCCGGCATTAATGATAGGGGTGTTTGTTTGGTATTTCCATCATACACTGCATTTAAAATTAATAAAATTACAAAAGGCAATGCAAAATTCATCATTGGTAGTGTACACGGAGCTTTGTTTAAGTGATTTTAAAATACTATTATTGGTTTTTTATTTCGGCTATTCCGCCTGAGGTTTGCGATCAAATTATTGAAATTGGTCTTAATAAGATGGCCGACCAAGAAGAAACATTTGGAAAAGATATCACTAATGCAACAGTGGGCGGCTGGAGACAAAAAAATGAAAATAGTACAGTCCCTGTACAGGACCATACAGTATCTGGTCTACAGAAAAAAAAGATAGATCCTGCATCAGTTTATGTTAGAGATTCAAATGTGACGTTTTTAGATGATCCGTCATTATACCAACTGATATGGCCGTATATACATAAAGCGAATGCTAGCGCAGGGTGGAATTTTGATTGGGATTATACTGAGAATTTTCAGTTTACAAAATATAGTAAAGGTCAATTTTATGGCTGGCACACTGATGCTAATGAACACGTTTATGACAATTTTGATCCTGAGATTCATGCTATTCATAAAAATCAAGACGGCACACCAATGATTGACATGGGCGGCGCAGAAATGCCCGAAGAGTTTCATCGAACAACCAATCAACAAATGGTAGGTAAAATTAGAAAACTAAGTGTTACTGTTAGTCTTAACGATCCGGCACAGTATTCTGGAGGTAATCTACGATTTGATCTTGGTCCTCACCGTCCTGACCGATATCATTTATGCACAGAAATAAGACCAAAAGGATCTATAGTAGTATTCCCTTCACATGTACATCACCAAGTAACGCCGGTTACAAAGGGTACTAGATTTAGTCTAGTGTGTTGGAATTTAGGAAAACCATGGAAATGACAAACCCTGAACAATTTAAACAAGACAGTTATTTGGATTTAAAATCAGTATTACCTGCCGACATATGCAGAGTAGCAACCAAATATGCTTTGTTAAAAGAAGAATGTGAGTTTACTCCCGAAGGCGCAGACGCACAAGTAGCAGGAGTTCATTCTGTTTACTCTGATACCTTAATGGAAACACTACTTCACTTCTTGTTACCCATTATGGAAAAAAATACAGGGTTATCTCTGTGTCCTACGTATACCTATTATCGAGTATATCGCCCTGGTGCAGATCTAAAACGACACAAAGACCGAGAGAGTTGCGAAATTAGTACAACAGTATGCCTTGGCAATAATTATATAGTTTCTGATCCTAGTTATAACTGGGGCATGTACGTTGATAAAGAATCTACAAAAGTAAGTTTTGGACCAAACGGGGAATTTATTAGCGGAAATAACCCTGGACAATGTATCAAACAAAATCCGGGCGATATCATAGTTTATAGAGGGTGTGATGTTGAGCATTGGAGAGATCCGTTTGTTGCCTCTCCGGGTAGCTATCAAGTTCAAGCATTTTTTCACTATATTGATAAAAACGGTCCTTTTTATCCTAAATTTGCATTTGATAACCGACCGGGAATTGGTTGGAAACATAAATACAAAGTATAAATACACAGTAAAGTTATTTACGGAGATATTATGGTAAAAGTATTCACAATTGATGATGTAGTTGAAGTTCCAGTAAGAGAACATATGACCGGTGTTGTAGACACTATTTGGTGCCATGTTCTATTTAAAGGATGCTCCAACCCGGTAGAATTCGTAGCATGGAAACGAGCACGTAACGAGTTTTCTAAAGCTCTGTTAGAAAAGTTACAAGCTGGCGAGTACGGAGAACTTAGTCACGGCATGGGCAGTTTTCAAACTCAGCCTAAAGAGCAAGAAGAGCTTGAAGCCGAAATTCGCGAAAAACGCGATCAACTATTAATCGCATCTGATTGGACTGAAACTCCAGCGGGACAAACGAGATTATCTAGCGAAAAACAGATAGCGTTTCAGGGGTATAGAGCAGACTTAAGAGATGTACCAAATCAACTGACATTCCCATGGGAAGTTCGCTGGCCTGAAAAACCATAAGGAGACTTTTTAGTCAATAAAAAAGCAACCGCTAAGGTTGCTTTTTTTATTACTACAGTTTATTACTGTTCGTATTGAGTTGGCAAAGGTTGCCCGGCAGGTGTGCTAGGACCTATAATAGATAAATCTTGTTCATCTTCATCTTCATAAATTGCACAATCTGTAATTAATAACAATCCGGCAACACTGGCAGCATTAATCAACGCGGTTTTTACAACCGTAGTTGGATCAATAATACCAATATCAAACATATTGCCAAATGTGCTATTACTAGCATCGTAACCAAACTCGTCGTCACCTTCACCCACTTTGTTAACAATGACGTCTGGACTATCGCCTGCATTTTTAGCAATTTGACGCAGGGGTTCTTCCATAGCACGTAGGACAATTTGAATACCTGCAGTCTGCTCTTCGTTACTGCCTTTTAATGCTTTAAGTTTTTTACAAACTCTAATATAAGCAACTCCACCACCTGGCAAAACGCCCGACTTAATTGCGGCTTTTGTAGCATGTAATGAATCGTCAATACGATCTTTCTTTTCGCCTAGTTCTATTTTAGTGGCCGAGCCAACTCGGATAACACCAACACCACCCGTTAGTTGAGCAACACGTTCTTGCATTTCGTCATCAGTAAACACATCAACAAACTGATCTAAGTCTTCAACCATTTCTTGAATTGATGCTACACGTTCTTGGATTTTAATCTTATCTCCGTGCCCACCAATAATAGTAGTTGTATCTGCTGTAATCTCAATACGATTACATTGTCCACAATCTGAAACTTCTGCGTTTTCAACTCGTGTGCCTAACGCATCAGAAATAACTTTACCACCTGTTAAAATAGCAATATCTTCAATTAGCTGACTACGCTTGCGACCTTTCCAGTCCGGACCACGAACAGCACATGCTCTAATATTTCCTTGTACTACGTTTACCACTAGTGTAGCTAATACGTCCGTTTCAACACTTTCGGCCATAACAACAAATGGTCTTTTAGTTTCTACTAATTTTTCAAATATTGCCAGCACATCGTTCATATTTAAAATAGGGCGATCGCATATCAAAATATATGGATTTTCTAAAATACACTTTTGTTTTTCTGCGTTAACAAAATACGGGGATAAGTATCCCTGATCATAAGACAGTCCTGATACCGAAATAAAATCATCATGCAAACCTGTCCCGTTTTCAACAGTTACTATGCCCTTAGGGCCAACTTGCTGTAATGCATTAGCAATTAGTTGCCCCATTTCTGTATCATTATTTGCTGAGATTGTAGCAACATGAGCAATAGTTTTTGGATCTGAACATTCTTTACTCACTCTATCCAATTCTTCTAAGACAAATGCAACAGCTTTATCAATGCCGCGCTTTAAATTAATAGGGCTAATACCGGCAGTGACATATTTCATACCTTCTCGAATCATAGCTTGTGCTAGTACTGTTGAAGTGGTTGTACCGTCGCCGATATCATTGGATGTTTGACTGGCAGCTTGTTTAATCATTCTAACGCCAATATCAGCCAACTTGTCTTTTAAAAAGATTTCTTTAGCAACTGTTACACCGTCTTTAGTTACATGTGGTGCACCAAATTGGCGTTGTATGATAACATTACGACCTTTAGGTCCTAGGGTTACTTTTACAGCATCGCCTAAGACATTAACACCCTTAACTAGTCGATCTCTAGCCTCTTCTCCAAAGGTTACCACTCTATGATTAATTTTGGCCATTTATTGAATCTCCTTTTTTAATTCCTAAAACTTCTTTTTCTTCTAAAATTAGATACTCAACGTAATCAAATTTAATTGGATGCCCTGCATATTTTGGGTATACAACAACATCACCTACTTTAATAACCATTGGGAGTAGCTTACCGTCGTCAGTAATCCTTCCATCGCCAACGGCTAATACGGTTCCCTTTGTTGGGCGTTCTTTACTATCTTCAGATAATTGAAGACCAGATTTAGTTTTAAGATCTTCCTCAATTTTCTTAACAAGAAGACGATCTCTAAGTGGAATAAAGTCTATCATTTTTTCTCCTATCTTGATTAAAATTCCTATCTGCTTATTTAAGGTAATGCAGATTCTATTTTGTTAGATTTGGACTAGTTTTAATATGCAAGACCGCCAACTCCGGGTATCGTTGCGTTAAAGGCCATATTGACTCGTTGCTTATCACTGGGATTTCTTTCAATCTTATGCAACAGAAAACTTGGAAACAATATAATGTCACCGTTTTCTGGGTAGTAATACGATACGCCAGTATAGGGCCATGCTTGATGTGTCATTTTATATGTGTAGTTGTAGGGCATGAACTCTATGTATCCGGTATTTTCTGCTTGAAAATAAGCTACACCGCTGATGAATCCGCCATTATGCATATGTTCCCTATTCTCTGCTCCTGGCTCGTTGACATTAGCCCAAGCCCATACTTCTAAACTATTTGCATCGATACTATCTATGTTAGGCCTAGTAATATTAGCAGGCTTAGGCATTGATTGATAATATAAATCGCAGGATTCTTTGAAAGTATCTATTAGTAGTTGTTCTATATTAGGAGAAAAACCACCGTGAAAATGCGGCCTACCTAACCAACAACCTGGATTAGCATTTTGATTAGTTCCTAACTCAAGTGGTGCATTGTTTTTATAATCAAGAATTTGTTTAGTAATTTCTAAACACTGTTCTTTTGTAAAAGCAGATTTAATTCTTAAAATGTTAGTCTGTTCTAACACATTTAATTCAACTATGGGGTTATTCATATATAAGATAATTAAAAGTTAATACTAATCTAGTTTCGTGCTCAGTGGGCGCAGAGGAACTATGGAATGTGCGCCCATCAAAATCAAACCATACATTCTCTGTTGGGCTATGTCTAAACTGTTCAGTATATGTATCGCTAACTGTTTGCTCGTTGTATACAATGGTGTCACCCGACGAATCATAAGGATAAAATATACCAGTCCGATGCGGCCCGTCACTGTCAATATGTGGTGCATGAACTTTATTATAAGGAGCTCTAGTAATCATTCCTAATCGTATACGAAACAACTTCTCTAGTCGCTGTCCTTGTGCATCAAGTGCATCTAATAATATTTGATTTGTAACTTCAAATAGCGCACTAATAGCACCTTGCTGATGCTGATATATTAAGTGGCCAAAACTTCCAGAGTAATCATTGCGAGTATCAGTCTTTGAAGCAATATAGGGAAGGTAATACCAGTTTAAGCCTTCGGCACGAACTTGCTGTTGCAGATGTATTAGTTTGTTACTGCCTAGTAGATTTTTAACTGGTAATATCATAACTAGCTCCTAACATTTTTGTGATTAGTTTCGTAATTAGCATATTTTTGATTTAAATAAAAACTATTGTCAAACAGTTGAATAGTTGCTTCCGCCTTCTCTGATCGAATTGGAATCATCTGCAATAGCGGAGTACCTGCTTCTATTTTTTCTACAGAGTTTTTAACATGCCATTCAATTATAGGGTTAATAGTATAAAACTCGCCCTCAGTAAATATACCTGGCTTTGCTGTAAATCGAGTATCATCGCCGTAACTAACTGGCAACATTAACATACTCCAGCCCTTGGGAATCTTTACAGCCCATGGGGTATTGATCTTGATTAACGATTTAATACTACCGTTAGAGACCGGAACTGCTAAGTTTGGTTGTTTGCCTGAAAATGAAGATATTAGTTCTTCATTAAAGTTATTGTCTTTGCAGACACTGGACATGCCTGCCGGAAATGTGCAATTAAAAGAATACTCGTCGTTAGTAGTTTGTACAGTTAAGTCAAACCATGACCGAAGAATATAACCTTCTCCCATTATGTTATGTAATCCGGGACACTTTGCTGTGCCTGCCACACTTTGAGTTTTTCCAATAGCCTGTACTTGATGTTTATAAGCAGCCACACTAGATTTAATCCAACTGCGTTTTACTTTAGATGCTAATTCAACTGGGTATCGATGTAATACCGCAGGTATACTACATGCAAAAACAATCGGCGATTTTTTAAAAAAACTAAACATCTTATATATATGTTAGAACAAACACGGTTCTGCGTGTTCCTGGTTTGGGATATTTATGGGCATGCCATTGTGCATTAAATGTTATTGCGGTATACTTTATAGCTTTGTACGAATCGTACTGTGTAAAATCATCAGAAAAAACTATAGTATCAGCATCTGGGCAATCATCTAAGTACATGATAAAGTTAGAATGGGGATAATCATGATCCACATGTGGCACAGTAAACCCATCTAATGATACTAGATTTAGATTTAAGTTTGCTCGCAATATTTTAGAATAGGCAATATTGTTTTCCAAACTCCACTGATGGAATATTTCAATAAATGGCTCTAAGTATTTGCTACGATCGCTAGCTGTGCCGTCTCTGTCTTCAGGGCGGCGAAGGAGAGTGTGACTAAAGTATGGGGAGTTTTGTCCTGTAGGAACCGGCGAAGGAGGAACTGTTACAGTTTGTCCGCCTACCCAATACCAAGGAAAGTAGTTTCCGAGAACTTGTGTTTCGATAAATGTTCGATGATGCTCGGCTAAGTTTACTGAAGATTGTATAACTTGAGACATGTTAGATTAAATCTACTATATCAAAGATTGTTTGTAGTTTTGTACGAATAATCTTGTTACCAAAACTGTTACGAAGTCCTTGGTGTAGAGGTTTTGGAGCATGATCCATTGTTGCCCATGCCCAACCTTTGTGTTCGTTGCTAAGTGTAGGAATAAACTCAGAGTCTATAACGCACAAGTATGTATGGAAGTTAAAAATAGTATCGTTAGATACAAAAGTTTCTAATGGAATTGTTTTTAGAATAGTAGGCATAGTGCCTATTTCTTCGACAACTTCTCTCTGCAAGCCTTGCCACGCAGACTCGCCTTCTATGTTAGTGCCACCAACTAAGCCCCATGTACCCGCGTGTTTGCCTTCTGCTTTTTGTAGCAGGAGAAATCTGCGAGTTGATTTAGCGTAAAATAAGGCGCCACTACATACAATCTGTTCTGACATGTATGTACTTATTTTAGATTACTAGGCGCCAGGATCCTTTTGAATAGTCACCTTCAAATGCACGAGTCCACTCACCGTCTTCGTACTTGTATTGTACGCCAGTGCGAATGTTTGTAGTATAGACAATGCCCTCGGGTGGCACTAATTTAGTCCACACAGTGCCGTCAAATTCTACAATACTATTAGCACTTGCTGTAAACGTATTCCATGCTGGTGTATTTTCAGGTATATCATTTAACAATAACACACGTTGGCCTTCTAAGGGAGTTCCTGGATTATATGTTTCAGGATTAACTATAGCATCTACAGTACCCCAGTTGGCACTATTACGTGCAGGACCTGCAATAACTGTGTTAGTATTGTAAGTGTCTCGATCAAAGGTAATACTTAGTCTAGTTTCATTTACAGGATTAAGTGCTACTGTGCCTATAACTTCGTTGCCGTTAGGCTGCGTTAAAAACAACTGACTACTTCCTGCTTTAAAATTAGTATACTGATCTAATAGTAAACGCCAGTTTAAATCATTGCCGTGTTTTTTCCATAGCGTATCGCCAATGTCCGGCAATGCTTCTATAACTGAGCTTGGATCTAGCAATTCTGCATAGTAATTTCCGCCCTCATTGAACACAAATATATTAAATCCACCAATTGTCACAGTTTCTTGTGTTTCAAATGTATATTCATTATCGTGTATGTTCATTACAATATCATGAATAACACCAAGACGTTTAACCTTGCTTGGGGCACTGATCCAGATAGGAGTTTCTAATGTTAATGTGCCAATGTCTATTTCGCTTTCTGTTCCCTGCGGAACTTGACGACTAGTAAATGTAATGTCAGTAAGTTCAACCACACTCAAACTAGTCCAGTCTACATAGTTATCTGTAGTCTGTATTTCTAAACTGGGATTAAACATCATCATGATCTGTTCCATGATTTGTAGTTTTTGATCTGTGTTAGTTGACCATATGTCTGCTTTAACTGTCAGCTTGTAGGGCGTAGGCATTAGGCGTTCTACGGTATAACCACTACCTTGATTTTGACTGTAACCAATAAATGCGCCAGTGTTATCGTATATTTTTTCACGCTCTCGAATATTCACTTTGCTGATATGTGTAGCATCTGCAAGACGTGTTCGATCTAGTTGTACATTGCTAATATAAACAGCAATACGTGGAGCACTTGGCATTTTATTTTCGCTGTTGCTATTCAATATACTAGCAACTTGACGACTCATGTCACCATATAACACAGGCACAACGATTTGCTTACCAGTACCGTCTTGGTATTTGTAGCCGCTTAACATGCGGATTAGTTGTCCAACATAACGTCGGATTTGTCCATCGTAGAACCACTGCATTATAGATCCGCCTCGGGTTTAATTTTTCTTAGTGCTTTGCTGACTGCTTGACGCTGTTCAACAAATTTAGCAAATACTGTGTAACGTATTCTTGTACCTTCTACTACTGTTTCAGGAATAGTAAATCCAAACTTGCCGCTAACATTCTGATTTGTAACATTCTGTGCTTGGCTAGATTCGTTTAACCAGGCTTCAACTCTAAAGTTAGCATTATAATCTAGGCTAGTAACAATAATAACGCTACTAGGATTAACTGTGAATACTGTAGTAATGCTTGATGTATCAAACGGTTTGCCAACAACAAGAGTATCCCAACCTGCTTTGTCAATACCACTGACAGCAGTATTATTAATAAAGCTGGTCTTGAGAGTCTGACGTGTGTCAGTGTTGGTCATGGTCATTCGCACGTTATCTTCCTGTTTAACCCAACGACTTCCGTCCCATAAAAACAGTCTATTGGGCAAGTAATCTGTACGCAAGAAAGTATCGCCTTTAACGGGACCAAAGGGAAATTGTATACCAAAACCAAATTGTGCATCACTGGCTAGTGGACCGTTAGGAGGCGCACCGTCGTCTATTAGATAACCTTTATAGCCATCCCTAATAGGAGGCGCATTAATATCACTTACATTGCCATCAATATCAGACACGCTGTCAACGGTGTCGTCAACGGTGTTTAGTAAACTGCGACCAGTTAGGGGATCAACTGCTAGTGTATAATACTGACTAGTTTCATAGCCACTTAGTGGAGCATCGTTTTCTGCTTCTGCAACCACAGCCGCATTGACTTCTAATGATATATTGTAAGTGCTCATTAGATCGCCGAGTGTATTTTCAGTGCTTGCGGCCCAGGCGGCAGGATCTGGCGGCGTTAGCTGTGTTCCTTGCGGACCAACAGCATTTATAACTGTATAAATTTGTCCGTTATACATGACAGTTTGCCCTGGATAATAAGTTTTATCAGGATCAAATGCACCTGCATAGGTATCTGTATTTGCTGGCTGATTAAGAATATCAGAGTATTCTTGACTTGCTGTAATAGGTTTTAGTTTAATACGATATAAGTGTGGATACCATGTGGCTGAGAATCCTTCTGCCGCACGATTGATTTCTTCTACTACATAATACTTTTTAATTGCGGCTGCAAAGTTGCGTAGGTTATTGATATCGGGTATGTATTCTTCACGTAGATTGGGTAGTTCAAATACGTCACCGGGCATGATCTTACGTCCTAACAAATCCACTGAGTTGTTAATATGCACAGTCATAAACACCGTGTCATTGGTTAAGAATAGGCCAAACTGACTTAGGTTAAAGTCAATGTCTTGTGTTTGATAGTGTCCGCGAAGTGTATAGATGTCTAGATCGTATTTGCGATCACGATTTTCTAAAAACAGCACATCTTGAATAGTTGTAGCACCAAGTGCTTTTGATGGATCTGTAGGATCTACGGGCCCGATGTACTTGTGTACATGGACTTCTACTCCGCCCACTTGAAACATTTCATAGATAGTGCGGTCAAAGAACTTGTAATCTTTGCTTTTTTCGGGACGGTAAAGGCTTAGTCTTGGCATAGTATTATATTTATCGGATGCAATAAATACTAGTAACGAGCATGAGGCTACTATAAAATGGCAAAACAACTGATTAATCTGGGCACTCCTAACGGTAGAGACGGCGATACTGTACGAGTTGCTTTTGGCAAAATAAATGACAACTTTAGCGAGCTTTATGTAGGGCTTGATCTGCTTAACATTGCGACTAATGTTAGACCCGCAACTAGCGGAGAACACGATCTAGGCGGTATTGATCGTACTTGGCATGCCTTATGGCTAAGCCCTGAAGGTGTACATATTGGTGATAAACTGCTGTCGGTTAATGTTCAAGGGGCAATAACAGTCAACGGAGATGTAGTTGCTACACCTAATGGCGATCCAGTACAATCAGACTGGTCAGCTGCCAGTGGTCCTAGTTCAATCCTTAACAAACCCATACTATCAGCAGTAGCAACATCAAACGATTATAGACAGTTATCACATAAACCTACAATACCAACACTGACAAGTCAGCTGACTAATGATGCTGGATACACAACATTTTCAGGATCATGGACTGATCTAACTAACAAGCCTGCTCTGTTTAACGGCAGTTATCTGTCTTTAACTAACAGACCAACATTGTTTAGTGGTAGCTATCTTGACCTAGTTCATAGACCAACTCTATTTTCAGGCAGTTATTTAGATTTAACTAACACACCCTCTATTCCACTTGACGTTAATCAACTAACAGACGTTGATAGTTTGCTAGGTGCAGGCGGCACTGGTGATAGACTAATCAACGGTGTTCACGAGTTAGTATTGCATGTGGGCGGAGCAGGTCCATATGTGACCTTTCCAGCAGATGATGGAGTGCATATTGGCGTTCAGGGCGGCGAAATTTCTGCCATCGGCGATGAAATTATTTTAACATCAGCAGAAAGTGCAGTGAGATTATCGGCAAATGCTGGAGGTGGTCGAAAAGATTGGCTCTTTGGAACAGGCGGTGATTTGACATTCCCCTCCGGAGGTAAAGTTATTGGTGACAGTCAAGACGGAACTTATTTGCAGGCAAATCCAGGAAACGACGGCTATGCAGGATTATCTAGTCTAAATGGAAACAGTTGGATGTGGACAGCAAACGATGGCGGTGCGTATATCTCATCTAGTGATGGTAACACTGTTAAAAGTTGGTCTTTTAACACAGATGGCAAGTTAACATTGCCAATAGGTGGTGATATTGTAGACAGCAACGGTACTACAGTATTAGGCGGTGGAACAGGTGGTGGATTATCTATATCAGACTTTGGCCAAGGCTTTACCGACACATTAGATGCTGGAAAGATTACCACTAGCAAACTATACAATAGACCCGCTAACCTAGCACTTAACAATCACTTTGTATTAGAAGTTACTGATGGTGGCGTTGTTGTATTGCCGGATCAAAGTACAATCAACGGTGCTACACTAAAATCAGTAGCAGGTAACTATGCTGGTATTACTGCCGGACCACAAGGTCGTGATGAAGATTCATGGATGTGGGTAGACGGCGACGGTGCTTGGATTGGTACAAAATATAATACAGATCAAAAACTTTGGCATTTTAATAATGCTGGTGGACTAACATTCCCACAAGGCACCTTTCTTGGCACTGCCGACGGACCAGGTGCATTTATCATAGACGGTGCTGTTGACAAAGATATTTTAATATATACCTACAACGGTGATACTGCTCACGGTTGGACTTTTGGAGCAGGTGGTAGTTTAACATTACCGAATGGCTTGCTTGGTGATTCAAATGGCGGTCCTCTATTATCTTCTAACGCAGATAAACCTGTAACCATTTGGACAGATAATGGAATGAACGGTTGGGAGTTTGGTGCCGATGGTATATTAAGAATACAAAGCTATGGTGAGATTGCTGTGGAAGGCGATCTTGGACTTCGCATTGGAAGTTTTGCTACTACAGTTGCACCAAACAGTCAAATCAAAATTGGCGGCGCTGATCATGCATTTGAAATCTTTGGAGGTCCTCCTGGATACAGTTGGGCCTTTGACGGAGATGGTACAACTTCATTTCCTAACAATGCTATTACCACATCTAATACACCATTAACAATACAAACTAAATTACCTGCTACATATGGTCCGTTTGACGACGTTTATTTTGCAAGTGGCAATGGTAGCGTAAATGGTGTTCACTTGAGTGGTTATGCTGGGTATTTTTATATTAATATCGTTAATGTTAACAACGATGGGACATATTCAGCCAGTGTTTATCCTCCAGCTATACAAAACGGAACTAATCCAACTTATACAATATCGGGTGTAGACTTAGGCGGTACTTCTCCTGCCAACGACTGCCTATTAAGTGTTACCACAGTTAATGATGTGATTACAAATGTATCAGTATCTGGTACTGCACGATTACCTAAATGGACATTTGGCACTGATGGTACAATAACATTCCCAGATAACAAAATTTCACAAGTCTCAGATTCTAATTTAGGTATTCAAACAAGTAAAACTTTAACTACTGATAATATCATAAGGAATGGTTCTGGGTTTGAGTTTTCAACCGACCAAACTGTTATTGGATTTGGTGTTATCCCTGGATGGCGTCAACGTAATAGTCAGCAAATCGAAGTTAATCTGTTTGTGGCTCCTGCTCCTATATATGTTTTATTAACTAATCTAGCTTTGGGAAGAACAGTTATTGTTACCTATTCAACTGCCTCTGGTAATCAAACATTTAATAGTGTATTAAGTCAACTGTTTACAGCGGCAGGTCAATCCGATCAATTTTCTAGACAACGCTATAGTGGTAGAATAGATGGAACCATACCAGTAGACCAAACAGGCATTGTTAGTATTAACTTTCCTGAACTTTCAACTCAAAATAATATTTGGACATTTGACGACGATGGCACAACAAAGTTGCCAGACTCTAGTATTATTAGAACACAAACCTGGGGTGCATTCTCACTCAAATCAGACAATGCTGACATAGTGATAATGACCGATGTGGACAATTCACAAGGCTGGACATTTGGCTCAGATGGTAAGTTAACATTCCCAGCCCCCAATGGAACAGGAGCAACATTTGCCTCTAATGACCCTACTGGCACTGATGTGCTACACAGCGTCAACAACTTAAATTTAGAATCGGAGAAGGCTTTAAATTTTATAACCGGACTTGACATAGCAGGTCTGGATGCTCGATATCAGGTAGAACAGCTGATACTAGAAGAAGTCTGGCAAGCAAATGAGTATAGTTCTGGATATCCGTGGGGTTGCACACTACCAATAAGTAGTCCGCTAACTTATGAAGAATTAACAGAGTATCTAGGGACACCATTTAATCAGCCTCCAGCAGACCTTGTTGTTAAAGCTAAGAACGCAAGAGATGCGTGGTATGCTTGGCAGGCAGCATTGAACGCAAGTGTTGTTAATATTGAAGTAGGCGATTACTTATGGCAGTTCAAACCAGATGGTAAACTAACATTGCCTGGTGGATTGCCTGGAACTACCAGCATAATAAATAGCGGAGGGTTTGGGTCAATTGGAGCTGATGGGAGCTCAAGCATCGCGTGGACAGACAGTGTTTCCAACCCAACACAGATTTCAGCTATAACAGCAGATGGCAATACTGGTGTGGTAATACAAGCAGGTGCAGTTGCTGGAGGGCCGCCGGTTCCAGATTATCAATGGACCTTTGGCACAGATGGTTCTTTACAACTACCAGCTGGTGGCACTATTGCAGAAGGCGGTGGCATTAGTGGTGCTATTCGAATTACACCCGCAGGCGGAGCCAACGTTTATCAAGCATTGCTAATTTATCCAACTGCTGAAGGCGAAGGTGATCACATACACTTGACCGCAGGCGGTGGCACCACTGACCTGTATCTAGGCAATGACGATCAATTTGTCAAGATTGATCATGGTGGTAATGTTGTTGTTGCCACAGTAAATGCCAATCATTGGACCTTTGACACAACGGGTGATTTAACATTACCAACTGTTATTACTGGTACTGGGTCAACAGTAAAATCACAATCAGCAATACACATACAAGCAGGACAATATTATCTATATGACGTTGTATCGCAAAGTGGCGGATGGGGATTAGGCTCTGGAAACGTTGCAAATTTTCATACTTCTACTTCGCCAGATATG
>Ga0114967_10000010_pt1 | contig 159747 bp, 134 predicted proteins | sample M_130628_MF_Meta_FD_92639 | JGI IMG/M metagenome (GOLD analysis project Ga0114967, IMG submission 92639) | Freshwater microbial communities from Lake Montjoie, Canada to study carbon cycling - M_130628_MF_MetaG | ecosystem: Environmental > Aquatic > Freshwater > Lake | place: Lake Montjoie... | reverse complement strand
CGCTTATGTTTTCAAGGCGTCCTGAGTACAGTGAGACCTACTACTTCGGGGGTCAAAAATAGGGTCTCCCCATAGCTATAGGCGATGTTTTTTGGAGGAATTTTTGTTCATTTTTTTTGAAGAAACCGCTAAAAATAAAATTAGAAAAAAATGAACAAAAATTCCTCCAAAAAACATCGCCTATAGCTATGGGGAGACCCTATTTTTGACCCCCGAAGTAGTAGGTCTCACTGTACTCAGGACGCCTTGAAAACATAAGCGAAGGCCTAAAAATAAAATTTTGAACCCTATTTTTAAAATTTTTTCTTCAAAATTTTGCTTATTTTTACTAGATTGTCCAACAATTAAAAATTCTAATAACACATATTATAAATAACTGCCCATAATTTATACTCTTTAAAAAATTAATCTACATTCATTAACAATTGAAAAATAAAATCAAATATTTGGTAAAATGCCATTTTGTATTATCTGTAATTTTGAAAATCAAAATCAAATCTGTGAACAATGTAAAAACTTTACTTCTTTAGCTATAAGCAAAATAAAAATAGAAGTAATAAGTCTATCAGGTAAAGAGAAGTATGATTATCTAAAACCAATAAAATTAAACGGTCATATATTCAATGGACATAATTTTTCAAGTACTGTATTTATGCAGATAATGGATGATTTACTCTTAGAATTTTATAATAGTAGTAATCTTACATGTTTATATAATCAAAGAACTCAAGTATTAGATTCATTTTTAAGAAAAGAAATGTATATTCTTGCTTATGATTGTAATCAACCTAGACATGGGTATAAAACTGATATGAGATTTAATATAAATAATGAAGAAATTATTGAAGACTCATATTTAAGAGCTAAAAAGTGTTTTTGGATAATTAAAGGAAACAGAATAGAACATATTTGGATTCATAAAGATAGTAGACAAAAAGGCTTAGCAAGGAAAATAGTTAATATATGTATTCAATGGGGAGTTGAAAAGACTGTACAAGTAACTGATTCATCAATTGAATTTTGGAGAAAAATGGGATTTCAAACGTATTTTTAGGTCTATTAAATGAGTATTCTGTTTAAATCTATCATGAAAATATTTTCATGATAGATTTAAACAGAATACTCATTTAATTCTTTTTTTAATTTCTCTATGGATGATTCTAAATTATCATCAAAATTTTGAGTTGGAATAATATTACTGTCTCTTTTAAAGTTTTGCTTTCTAACCGTTGATTTTTTAACTTTGAAATTGGTGTTAATGTTTGAAAGATTAACTTTTGGTATCTCAATACTATTAAAAGTATCTCTATTTAATATATTACTTCTAACTGTATTTAAAACACTATTTGCATTTTCCTGTTTAATAAAGGATAATTGGGTTTTATCAGTTACTACCTGAGATGAAGGCTCAGTTGCGACATTAGTATTTAATGGATTTAAAATATTAGTTGTATTACTTGCTTTTGATATATATTCACCATTTAAAAGAGAAACTGCTGTTAAATCTGTACTTGTAGCATTCGTGTTAAGCTGATATGAAATTCCTGGTAAAACGATTTCTTTCTCCTTAAAATAGACTTTTACAGACTGACCCGTACCAATGTTTAAATAGCTTGGATAGAAAATTTTTGCAATATTACCAAATGTATTATCATATGATCCTGTTTTTGTTGACCATGTTTGATCTGAATAAACATCAATTTTAAATCCAGGATTTACAAGATATGCATCATCAATATTTTGTTCAATTAGTTGTGTTGATATAATATTATACAAATTAGGAGTTGTAACACTGCCATTAAATGTAATTTGTAACATAATACCTGCTGGATAATATACATTCTTTATCTCTTGATGGTAGTCTAAAATTGATGTATGAATATTTTTATTACCCCCTGTCATACTAGTGGAAGAATCTTTTAATAAATCATCTAAAGGAGGTTTATCATAAATTTCAATTTCATCTTCAACTTTTTTGGTAGTATTATTATTTAATCCAACTATAGAATAACTTAAAGTATTTCTTTTATTTTTGTTTTGATCTAGAATATCTCTTCTTAAAAGAACTGGATTTTTAATATTATCTATTATTGTTGAGAAGTCTTCTTCAATTTTATGAACATTATTAGATGAATATGTTTTTGTATATAAATCTACATCTTCATCATTTGAACAATAATCTGAAGAAGATGACGGATAGTATGAATAATATAATAATAAAATAAACACAATTATAGCTACTATGACGATTATTATAAATATTGCTAATGCGTATTTATCTTTGTCTTCCATTTTATTAGGAAATATAAATATTTTTATGAAATAATACTATTTGTTCTGTTAAATCAAAATAAATTACAGTTACAATTATCTCAAAAATATATTCTTCTATTTATAACAAAAATAATATTATAAATTTATAATATTATATACTATCTATCAAATTTAAACTATCAAATTTATTAGATTTGATAGATAGTATACTTGAATTGAATTAACAACTGTTGTATTTGTTCCAATTTCTAAGGTAATATCTGAAATTGATGATACAGGTATAAATAAGGGTGCAGTTCCTGTTGAATTATCAAAAGAATAAGAAACTCCTCCGTAAGAAGACACAGTATATAAAATGAATTTTGACCCTGGAAATAAAACAACACCGTAAACATTAAGTGAAATTTGAGATAAAGATGATGGAGATGGAATATTAGATATATTTCCATTGGAATCACATGTCACAATATAACCATAATTAGAAAGTCCACCTGTAATATAGCCACTAGTTAATTGTAAGGAACCAGGAATTTGAACTAAAGGATAGACACCATTACTAGAACCACCTAACACAATTTGGTCACTATCAGTAATTTGAGCATTTGCACCAATTGCTGTGGAATTACTATATGGTGTATTAGTTGAGCTAGCAGCTACAGATGTGTTAGCACCAAATAATGAATTATAATTACCTGATTGTCCATAACCAGAAGCATAACCGATATTTGTATTATAATTTCCATTTGTTCCAATACCGGCTTCATATCCGAAGAATGCACTACCTGTACTTGTAAATCCAGAAATATTTTCACCAACAACTGTATTGTAGTCACCAGTTGAATTTCTCAAACAATTAGAACCAACAGCAGTATTTCCACCATATGTCATACTGGCATTTGAAAATATTAATGCACCAATACCAGTATTGTTATTATATACATTTGAATTATTTACTAAGTAATTTGTACCAATAAATGTATTACCTGAAGAATCTGACCAAATAGCAAGAGCTGATGAACTAGTATTTGTAAGAGTAATACGATTTATTGTACCTGATAAATTAATACTATTTACATCAATGTTATTGACAGTTAAGGTTCCAGTTTTTATGTTTTGTTGAAATAATGAAATTTGATTCTTTAAATTATCTAAATCTTGACTTAATGTTAAATATTCGTTTTCTAAATTGCTTTGTTTAGAAATAACTGATGATTTTAAGAATGAAATTTGAGATTGAATGTATGATTGTTGTGAATCAATTCTTGTCTTGATAACTTCAAGTTGATTATCAATTGTATTTTTTTGATCTTCTATCATATTTTGTATGTTTTCTTTCTCTTCATTTAATTGTGACTGTAACAAATCTTTTACGTCTGTTATTTTGAGAGTTACTTGATTTTTTAATGAAGATATTACATTATTTAATTGATAGCTTATAGAACTTTTTATCAAAGATAATTCCTCGTTTATATTATCTTTATTATTTTTTATTTCTGTTCTAATAGAATTTCTAATATCTTCAATTTGATTCTGTATTTTCAATATTTGATTATTAATCGATACATCAATTGTTGATTTAATATTATCAATTTGTACAGAAAGTTGTTGTTGTATTTCAAGAATAGAAGATTCAACGTATGATTGAATTCTATACTCTATATTTTGAATATCTGCGTTTATTTTATTTACTAATTCATCAAAATAAAGTTTAAGATTATCTGTAACTGTTGAAAGATAATTATTTAAATTTAACTTAACTCGATTAACTTTATTGTTTACCTTACTTGTAATATTATTTTCAATAGTTTCTTTTGCATTCTCAAAAATATTTTTGATTTGATTTGGAATTATATTATTAACCTTATCTTGTAATTCACTATGAACAAATTCTTTTGCTTCATCTACAAGTTGATTTAGTCTATTTCTTAGGTAGTTATTGTCAGTTTTTAAAAATTCCATAATTTCTGATTGAATGTTCGTTTTCATTAAGTCAATTTTATTTTTAATTGTGCTAATCTCATCTGTAATTATATCAATAAGATCATCGTTATTTTTATTGTTTAAACTAGAATTAATTTTATTGATTATCATCTTTTCAAAGTTATTAATGTCAATACTTGAAAGCTTACATTTAATATTATCTTCAAAATTTCTAATTTTGTCATTAATAATCTTATTATATAGATCTTTATCTTCTTTAAAAGAGTTGAAGAATTTTTCTTTTAGAAATAAAATCTCATCCTCAAGTTGATCCTTTGTTTCTTTAAAAGATTCATCAATTTGTTCTTTTACTTTATGAGCTATAATTTCCTCATTATCATTGTAATTATTTTTTTCAAGTTGAATCCAATATTTACCATTACTTTGAAGACATAAGATATTATTAGAAGTTAATGTAATCATCTGCGATCTACTAAGACCATCAATTTTAAAACTAACGGAACTTTTAATATTTTTTACCTCAGATGAGTTGTTCCATATGTTAATAATTAACCCTTTTCTAGAAGGAGATGGTAAACAAACTGTATAAATAAAATCTCCTTCTAGTTCAACTAGTGTTAAATTATTTACATTTTCTGGAATATTAGTTGAACCTGTAATATAAATTGTTCCAGGAGAATAATTTTGACTTTCTTCTTCCAAAGGGTTAGATTTATTATCTTTTTTAGTAAGTGAATTTATGTTTAAATTTTTATGAGATAATGGTGAGCTAATAGAATTAAAATCATTGTTGTAACTATCATCATTAATATCTCTCGACTTTAATTTTATTTTTGGAGACTTTGAATGTATATTATTTATCCTTCCACTTAAAGATGAATAATCACCTCTACAAACATTTTCTTTTATAATTAATTCTTGAGTCGAAAGAAAATTACTATAAAAAGCATAAATTAACAATGCAACTACTATTATAACTACAAGCATAGCTGGAATTATTCTTTCTTCAAATGCCATTTTAATATAAAAGAGTTTTATATTTTATTTTTATATGAAGATACAATCTTTTAAATTGAATTTTACTGAAATTTAAAACTAAAAATGTCCTCATTTTTAGATTCATCGGGAAAACTTTATATGGGGTTTATATTCCATGTTGGTTTATATTCTTTTTATGCATTTGGTGATGTGAAAGAATCAGAGAAACAAAATTTTAAAAATGGTTCGGAATGCTACCTTAATAATCTAATATCAGATAATGGTATTAAAATAAATAAAACATGTTTAAACCATTCTAAGTATGGATCTAACTTTGATTATTTTAGAGCACCTTTTCATATTAGTAGAGAAGCTGTATGTAATTGGTTAGATTTATGTGTTAGTTGTAAAGCTACATATGCTATTATAACTTCTAAACATTACGATGGCTTTTGTTTATGGCCAACAAAAACTCAAAATCCAAAATCTAGAGATGATATCTTACAAATTTTTAAAGAAGAATGTTCAAAAAGAAATTTAATATTTGGAATTTATTATTCTTGGTATGAATTTATGAATCCTATGACAATAGAGTATTTTGAACGTACCTGTATTCCACAGATTACTGAATTGTTACATTATGGACCTCAAATGTTTTGGTTTGATGGTGATTGGATGATTAAACAAAAAACAATTATAGATTACATTAGGCAAATAATTTTTCTTATAAGAAATAATAATATTATTGTAAATGACAGAATTACTAAAGAATTAGCAAAAGAATTATCATCATACAAAGTAGGTGGTCTTGATAAATCAACAAATAGATCATTTCCTAGTCAATATACACATAATTGGCAACACATCAATACTATAGGGTTATCATGGGGTTACAACTCAATGCAAGAACCAAAAGATTATAAGAATGGATTAGAGTTAATGAAGTTATATCAAAAAACTGTTTCTTTAGGTGGAAACCTTCTTTTAAATATTGGTCCTAAACATGACGGTTCTTTAGATGAAAATGAACTTTTATCCATTCAACAATTTATAGAAATTATAAAAGAATTAAAGTAATTATAGATCAACTATTTAAAGGTAGTTAATAAAAATCAATTATATAATTATATAATTAATTAAACTATTTATAACTTACATCCAAGCAGGGTTATACTCTTTTTGTTCCTTTTGTTGGTGTTGTAAATATAAGGCAGTTGTATTTTGAGTTTGATTTTTTTGGATATCTTGATAGTATCTATTTATACATTCGTTTTGATAATCTTCTATTTGTTTTCTTGTATACCCTTGAGACATTAGTTGTTGGATTTGTTCTTCTGTATATCCTATTTTTTGTGTTTCCACATGATGATTACTTTGAATTTGTTGATTATCATTTGTTAACTGTTGATTTATGTTAACATTAGAAATATGAGTTCCTGTTGTTAAACTTTCAGGTGGAATTGCTTGATATATTTCATTTTCTTCTTGTTTCATTCTATAATAACTATCACGTGTCAATGACCAATTAATTTGATCAATATAAGGGATTAATTGATTTCCATTTCTTTGAAGTAGCTCGTTTTTCTTCAAAATTTCAATATTTTTGCTATTTATATAATACCAAATGGATGAAAAGTGACCGTTATTATCAAACATAGATTCTGGATTTTTTGAAGTGTTAATTCCACTGGGATGTCCGCATTTCAAAACAATTGCTTTTGGTGAAATTACAGGATCACTCCTATCACGTAGCTCTTTTGCGTGACTTCCCCAAAGCAGGAAAACAACACCAGGATAATCTTCACTAATTCTTTTTATTACATATTCAATATAATATTTCCATATTTTTTCTTTTCCATGACTATTAGCTTGACCCATTCTAACAGTAAGAGCTGTGTTAAGAAGAAGAACACCCTGTCTTGCCCACGATGTTAAATCATAGTGTTCTAACTGAATTTCAGGAAATGTTCTTTCGAGCTCTTTAAAGATTTTAATCATAGAACTTGGCTTTTCACCATCAAAAATTCCAGAAAATGCAAGACCCGAAGCCATTTCGACACCAAGTTTACTATCAATTTTATGATACGGATCTTGACCAATTATTACAACCTTTAACTTATGAAGGGGACATTCATTAAAAGCTCTAAAAATAAGTTCCTCTTTCGGAAAAATTGTTTCACCAAAACCTACTTTTGTTTGTAATTTTGAAAAAACACGTGCAAGTTCAGATCTTGCTTCTGGAGTGTTAAGAATATTTTCCCAACCTTTCGGGCAGATAAAGTTGTTTATATCGTAAGGAATTCTATTAGAGATAGAAAAAAGTTCTGCACTTGGCTTGCATATATTAAGACCCATATTTGATATATTTAAATTTTGCATTATATTTTCTAAAGATGTAACAAGTGGCGGAAGAGTTGATTCATATTCTTTGAAAGTTTTGTATTTTGTCATTAACATAGGAATTTGAAATTCTGATTTTTTAGCTTCTTCTTGAATATCAGACATTTATATCTTAAATTATTATCTTTTTTCAAATTTTTTAGTATATAAAACGATGCGTTTAGATTATACTATATGGTTATATATATTAATAGTTATTGTTATACTATTAGTTCTTTTAAGAGGTGGTGCAAATTTTCCACATGCATTAATCTTTTCTATTGTAATTGGGTTAATATTTCTTTTTATTACTAAACCACCAAATGATGTAAACATTGAAACGGATGATATATCTTGTGTTAGCATATATTTTGCAATTATATTTTTATCTGGTATTGCAGTTTTAATTTACTCCGGTTATATGTCTTATGAGAATTTTTACACTAAAAAGACAATTATAACATAATAAAAATGTTATTGATTAATCTATAATTTTTCACGAACCTCTTTAATAAAATTCATAATGTGTCCCTTTTGATATTTTAATAAGACTTGATCACCAAGTGTGTGACATATTATTTTTAATGTGGTTTCTTTTTGAAATTGTACAAAATTAGAAGTAAAAACAAATGTTGTTGAACAATCAAAATCTGTTTTTCCTGTAAATTCCACATTTGTAATACTCAGTAATTCCTGGTCATTTAATATTAAACTTACAGATCTTGGAATTGTAAATTGGTCGGGATATACAATAATATGTTTTCCTTCCAAAGTTCCTTGAAATCCAAATTTTTGTTTTTCATAATCAAAAATAAAAAAGTCTTTTTTATCTTTTTTATCTTTTGATGATAAAGATTTATAAAATTTAAATAATCTTAGTCCTAAAGTTAAGAGAAATTTTTTCGGAATGACACTGACTACTTGAGATATAATATAAACCGTAAATATACTTGCGGGTATAATATATGCTAAATCTTTAAGTTCAAATTGTTGAATTTTATGTGTAATACTTTCCATTTTAAATTTTTAAAATTTAGGTTTTTTCAAATTTTACATTAAAACGCACCTTAATTGTGATACGTCCATTTTTAGATTTCGATTAAACGATTATAAAATGATTAATAAAGTTTATTACTATAAAATCTATTTTTATTAAAATGCCAACACATTTGATTAGAATTGCAAAAACTAAATTAAGTATTTAATTAAATACTTAAATGTAAAATATGAAAAAAATACAAAAAATTTTATTCTAAATGGAACCGTACCCTTTTACTGAAAATGAAAAATGCAGTAAAGATAGAATATCTTTAGATGATATTCCAGAACATTTAAAATCTTATGATATGTTAAATCAATTTTATCCACATGTAAAATCTTCAAACTGTGCTTATATGCCAGGTCCAGATAATTTTTCATGGACTGATTATTATGAATGTCTTTATGTGTGGTGTTGTGAATTGAGAATACCATATATGGTATTTATATGGTCAAATGAGAAATATAAAGTTTATACAATATCTAATCTTAATTGGAAGACATTATTTCCACTTCCAGATAAATTTAGAGAATTGTTAGTAACTGAATATAATGTAGGATTTACAGTTGGAATTTATAGATCATTAAGAGATACATTATTGTCATATCCATCTTTAAATAATATTCAAATGTTTGCAAGTCAAGGTACAGATCTAGAAAAAGCACATGTTTCGAAAGTTATACCATCATTTAATTATGACAATATACCTGCAATTGATGTTATTAGAGATAAAAATCTAAGTGTTTTCTTTCACGGATCACTAAGGATGAACATTGCAAAATTTGACCATAGTAAATACATCTCAGATCTTTTAAAATATGCAACTGCACATTCTGTTAAAGGTGTTGTTTTTCATGTCGGTACAAATAAAAATATTCCAGTGGAGGAAGCAAAAAATATGATGTTACAAAATATAGTTAATGGTATAAGGAAAGCAAAATTTTCACCTAATCAAAAAGGAACTGCTTTATTTTTATTAGAGACATCTGCTGGTGAAACTAATGAAATGTTTAGTGATATATATGAGTTTATTCAATTTTGTCTGTATATTAAATCTATTCCTGATGTTTCTGATTTTTTTAGTGTATGTGTTGATACGTGTCATGTCTTTCAATCTGGTTATTCTCCATATATTTATCTTCGAGAATTTCTTAAATATATACCAGTTAGTTTAGTTCATTTTAATGACTCAAGAAAGATTCTTAATGGACGTGTTGATGAACACGCACCACCCGGAGAAGGTTTATGTCCATGGATATATCTAATAAAAGTTGCACAGTTATGTAAACTTAACTCAATTCCAATGGTTTTTGAATGTTAATGTTAATTTTCTCTCTTTCTTCTCTTTGAAATTTTTGAACAAAAAATGTTAAAAATAGGGTCAAAAATTTTATTTTTGACCCTCCACGTATGTTTTCAAGGCGTCCTGAGTACATTGAGACCTACTACTTCGGGGGTCAAAAATAGGGTCTCCCCATAGCTATAGGCGATGTTTTTTGGAGAAATTTTTGTTCATTTTTTAAGAAGTCGATTAAAAATGATCAAAAATTTAATGAAAATAAAACATCTTTTAACTTTTAACCATCCGTTCTTCCCATTTCATCAATTGGAATATCAAACGTGTTGAATTTAGTGTCATTACCACTTCCTATTTTTGAGAAATTAAAAATATACTCGACAAAACCTACAATTATATATCTTTTTCCACTTGTTATTTTTCGTCCAGAATGCATTAATTTACCAGAATGTATAAAAAGTTCACCCCTTTCACTTTCATGAATAATTTGTTCTACATTATTATCATTTCCTATGTGATTTATTATAGTTCCACCTCCTTCAAACTGATTATTTAATAAAATATTAAAAGATATTATGGATCCATCTCTATGAAATCCAAGATGATTCTGTCCTTTGACATCATATTTAACAACAAAAAGATCTATTATATTTAAAAAATACGGATTTAAATCATAATAATTAGCTATTAGAGGTAGTATATCTTTAATTGATAAATTCATAAGTGGAATTGATAAAGATTGAATCTCTCTAACTGGTAGATCTGTAGTTGGATAATTTTTATGTCTTTTTTTGGTCCAACCACCATTTTCGAGTGCATATTTCTCTGATTCATTTATAATCCAAAGACATGTTTGTTCATTTATAAAATTTTTTATCCGATATGTTTTATTAAGTTTATCTTTATTCTTAATATTTTTAGAATCTCTTTCTAATGAAATCCTCATAAGTCTTAAGTTCTCGTTCATATCTTCGTAACCGCTTTGATCTACAAAATCAATAAGTAGATTTCTACTCATTTTATTAATTATTTTTATTCTTTTAACTTTAATATTTCACAAACTTTCTAATTTTTAGTAATATGTTACAATTAGAAGTACTAAAAATATCATTAAATTCATGTAAAATTAATTTTCTAAGATCAAAATTTTCTACACTTCAAAAAGATATAAGATGAGTTTATGAGATTTAATATAAACTAAATAATATATATTATTTCAACTAAAATAATATATTAATAACTCTTAATCAAAATTAATAACAACAATTCTTTTTATGTATAATCATGTGAAAGTTATTTTTACTTATTCGTTGTGAAATAACTTGAAGGTGCTTCTAATTGTTGTGGATATTGTTGTTGTGGATATTGTTGTTGTATTTGTTGTTGATATTGTTGTTCTATTTGTTGTGGATATTGTTGTTCTATTTGTTGTGGATATTGTTGTGGATATTGTTGTTCTATTTGTTGTGGATCATCATCTACATTATATAGACTAGATTCATCCTCTGGCATTACACTATATTTAACTATTAGTTTATTAGATCTAAAAAAATTAATGATTGCCTTGTTTCTTTCAGTTTTGTTTATTTTTTCATCTTTTTCACCACTATTTGAGAGAAGAGAATAAATATAAGCAAGTCTTTCATAATTTCCTCGTATTTTCATTAGAGGAGAGTTTGAAGCCCAATTTAAAAATGTTCTAATTTCCTTTGGATTTAGACTTGAGAAATCTTCACCATGGCCCTTTGTAATATTTGAAAATCTAAATGTCCCATTATAAAAAGATACGTAATATTGAGAAACAAAGTTTTCACCGTTAATAGTTAAAGTTGATGTTTGCTTTATTTTTTCGTTAATACTGTTTATTGCAGTTGGTTTAAGTTGTTTTTGTTCACTTTCAGTTGCATTTCTCCACATAGGCTTTCCATCTTGAATATAAAATATTTTAAATCTCTCACTTGCATTTTTAATCTTTGCAATCTCACCATGACGTCCAGATGTGACAGTTTCAGGTTGATTATGAAAGAAAGTAATAGAACCATCATTATTTTTATGTGTAAAACAACGAATCGGAAAAATATCTCCACATACAATTTGATCAACTGGTTTCTCTCTAAATTCTGGATTTCTAAATTCTGGATTTGTCAATCTATCATATGCAATTCTACCAAATGATCTTTCTATTATAGTAAGTGGAGTATAAATTTTAAATTCATTAATTTTACTTACTATATAGGATATAATATGGTTAATTTCTTTTGTTGAAATATCACTTTTAAAATTTATCTTCTCAATCTCATCTATAATATGATCATCAACATTTAGTATATTTCTATAATCAGGTTCACTTGTAATAGCAATAAATTTATCAGAGTATCTACCAGTTCTTCTATTTCCATTTTTTATTAATTCTGGAAAGTTTCTTATTAAAAATAAACTGTCTTCACTTCTTGTAATATATGAATCAAAACCAAAACTATCCATTATTTTATATCTGGAGTTTACAAGACTATATATTGCCATACTAATAAAATATTCTCTTTTGTATTCATCTAATAATTTAGAATAAATTTCGTTTAATTTTATCTCGCTTTTATTTGAGAACATCTTAACAATTTTTTCCTTGCATTGTTCAATAATTTTTTTTGAATATAAAATCTCATAATTAGACCAATATACTTTGTCTGGATCGTAATTACCAGCCCTATCTTCGTAAAGATATGAATCTTTTGATTTATTATTTACATCAGTTAAAACTTTAGACGAACATGTATATTGACACTCCTCATAATCACAATCCAATGTACCATCAACTCCATCGTTATTATATGTTCTCATGTAATTAGTAATACAATCTACTGCAAATCTTTTTGCAATACGGAGAGTTCTTCTTGTACCAAATGATTTTGTTTCAAGTAAAATGTATCCATTCTCTGTTGGAGAGAAGTATTCCATATTAATTGGAATTAAAGAATAATCTTTATCTATTTTTGCACCCTCTGGAACTCCTAATAGATTCTCTTTTTCATTATTCTTAATAATTACAGCATAACATTCATTGATATATACACCAGTGGTGTAGTCTTTCATAAAGTCACAATCAATATGATAAACAAAAACTTTTTTCGTGAAAAATTTTAATGTTTCAGGTGTAAGGTTAAAACAATATAAAATTCCAGACATACAAAGTATTATATCCATATGGATAAGGTTTATATTAGATAAATCTGTATTAATATTAAATCCCTCTCTCTTTGAAATCTCAACGTGTGGAATCTGTCCAATAACACAGTATTCCATTATTTGTTTATACATAATAGATTTAGCTTTACCAGTTTCAGCAAAACCAACAATGTGCATAACTGAATCATGATTAATGAGAAGTTGCTGATTATCAGCACCTAAGATTGTTCTAATTGTAATTTGTTTATTATTTTTTTCAAGTCTGAACGGTGTTGTTTCTGGTGCACCGTAAACTTTTGGGAGATTTTTTACACTATTCATATCAATATAGAAATATCTTGTAAAAGCACACATATTGTAAACATCTACATTAACATCTACATCATAAGGATTTGGTCTAGTTCCAGTTCGAATGTATTCTTCATCTGCTAATTCATTACGAATAGCATCATGTGAATCTTCTCTAAAAACACGATCTCTACTTTGTTTATCTACTGCTTCATTCCATTCATTAATTGGTCTAATAAATCTCATTGCATTTTTTGTATTAATACCAATACCCATCACTTTAGAACCATCTAAAAATTGAATATATTCACCATATACGTTATCAGGTGAACCTGCAAGTTCTAGTATAAAATTTCTAATCTTTGGATCAACACTACCACTTAAAAATACAGCCCTAGGTCTTTTTAATAGTCCTCTAAATGTAACGTTAGAAACGTTACAATAGTCACCACCAGTCTCTTTAAAAATACTGAAATCTTCCAATATCTCAAAACCTCCAAAACTAAATATTTCTTTAAGAGATGATATTGCTGCATTTGTTAGATGAATATAATTAAAACATAAACCAGGACCTGGCTTTCCCTTTAATTTAGAATCATTTAAAGCTTTTAGTTCGATTCTGTAAATCTCCATATAAATGGCACAACTGTTCATTCTAATATTTAATCCATCAATTGTAGGTTGACTTAAGTATGATAATTTTTGCTTATTACTATTCGCTTCTACACCACATGAACCTGTAAAATCAGTATAACATATTGTCTCATCTATAGTACTACTAATTTGATTTGCACTATTTTCATTCTTAATTTGAAATAATTTATCTGCCTGATAACCAAATAGCTCAACTTTATATACTATAAATTGAGAATCAAATTCTTTAGTAATGGTACCTGGATTTTCAGAAAAATCATTGGCTGGAAATTCTACAATGTATTTTTTCTTTAGTTTAGTACCTTTATATATTGCTTTTGCGACAATATTTGATGATTTAACAAATGAAAAGAGATTGTTATAATATTTCTCGTAATGTTTAATATTGTAATTAAAAATATTTTCAGCAAATAATTGAATATCTATTTGTCTATCTAGTGGTAAAAGTAAGTTAGCTAGCATATTTTGTTCAGATGATCTGTTTACATTAGGTGCACCTGTTGCTAAAATTACTTTAGATATATCACTTGTAGCATGGAAAAGACGCCAATATTGGATATATAATTTATCAGAACTAATAATACTAGGATGGTTAAGAAAATTAATATCATTTCTAAAAATTATTTCATTAGTAATATTTTTTAACATAAGTATATCATTATCGAGTATTTTTTCGTTCCAAGTAATTGAACCGTTAGGTTTTTTAAGTGGTATATTTGTTGTATAATCAGAATTAATTAGAAATGTAGCTTCATCAACACATATAACTGAAAATTTAAAGTCACTTTTTAATTGATCTACAGTCTTGTCTTTAATTCTCTTTGAAAACTCTCCAAATGATTCTAATGTGTAACTTTGTGTAAAACTTGTTTTACCTGAACTTCTTACTTCTGCTTTTTTAGCACCCGATCTTCCTTTATCATTAATATATTTATTATTTGTACATTTACATATAATTTGTCTTTGCATCGCATCAGTAAGACTACTATATGTTACAATAAAAATTTTATCAAATAAATTGGTAATTTCCTTTATTAACTCAATTGTGGCAGTAATAGTACATGATTTTCCAGTACCGGGTTCATGGATTATAAATAATCTGTCAAGAATTCTCAGTAGTCTAGAAACAACTTCTTGTGCTCTATAATAAGAACCAGCAGAAACACGTGGTTCCATCTCACTTTTTGCTTTTAATTCACTGAACTCAGCAAGTGCGTTAAGAACAAACTGAGAATCATTCTCGTTTAAATCAGGATAAAACGGGATATGCTCTTCCATTTTATAAAATAGAAATTTCTATTTTATTTTATTTATTATCTTCCTAATGTTTAACATTTTATTTTTATTTTATTAATACTTATTTACTTTAGAGTTGAAAGAAATTAAAACGAAACCTATCAAGTGATTAAATAAGTGCTAAATTTGAAATCATACTTAGTGTACTAATATTACTTGGAACTAAATTTTTACCAGATTTATCATTATTAGATTTAGATGAAGTATTAGAACCATTTAGAAAATCGTCAAAATTTAAAAATGAATCGCTTTGTGATTTCGTATCATTTAATGGTGAAGAATCGTAAACTGCCATTCCTATTGTTTTAAAATAATATATAGTTACCAATTCTAATATTACTACAACACCTGCAATTACACTAGTATCCCAAGTAGAATTTTCATCTAATTTTAATGTTTTAAATGTAAAATTATTCAAAGCTCTACCTACAACATCTATTGATATCCATGAGAATATAAATAATATATACAACCATGCAAATAAAAGTTCTGTTTTTAATTTATAAGTATATGGGGAATCAACGTAGTATTCAGTGGACATTTTATTATGAAATATTTTTCAAATATATTATTTTGAAATAATAAAGATGATAGAGACAGATAAAGAATTAAATAAAGAATTAAATATCGATAGTTTTAGTAATTCAGATATTGAACTAAAAAATTCAGGTTCAAAACAATTTCTTATGAAATCACTTATCAAAACACAGATAGATATTAAAGATAAACCATCTGAAGATTCTATTCAAGAAACTCGATTAAATGGTAATTTACATTCAAAACAAGAGACTAAAGAAACTAAAAACCAAGATAAAGCTTTAGTTTATCTTAGAGCACAAGACAACTATGAAAAATGTAATGCAAGTAATTGTATATATTTTCATGGAGGATCTATTAATTTTTTCCACTATCAGCGGAAAAAATTAATAGGTATACCTTTTGATTTAAAATTTAAGATAGACTCTGGATACATCTCACCTAGTAATCCACGCCATTTAGATATTTTTAAAAATATGTTAGAGTGCTATCCTTCATATGTATCATGTGATTACGATTTCATAACAAATGAACCCATGACTTTAAGATTATATAGAGTCATGGAGTTAACTATTTCACACAATGTATTTACATCAATTATATATTGTATTCCAGTAGTATTAGGTAAAAATAGAGATATTATTATCGAAATAATTACAAAACTTTTAAAGTTTTCAACTTTAGATATTATAAATACAAACTACTACTTACGATTCAATTCAGAACCTGAGTGTAGAAGACTTGCATTAATTGAAACTAAAATATACTTTTGGTGGCACATTTCTCAAAGAGATCAAAAAATTGATGATGATGTTTTCTTTATTTTTTATCTTTGGTGTTTCAGAAATATATTTAAACTTGATAATCCTGAAGGATTTGGTAGAATTATTCAGACTGATACTGTATACTCTAAGTATTTTTCGTTGATAAACAATTGTGATAAATTACATGAACTTTTTATACTTAGATATGGTCCTAAATATCTTTCAAAAGAAGAATTAATAAATGATCCTGAAAAAATATTCGATTTATTTGATGTTGCAAAATGTAAAAGTAATCTAGAAAAATGTATTTTAAAAAATAATGGCATCTGTTGATTTCAATAAAAAAATAATTTATTTACATGTACCTAAAACTGCAGGTACTTATATTCAATACATCTTAATGGTTTATTATAATATGCCCACATATAATTATTGTGCACCAGATTACAAAAAGAATGCATTTTCATATAAGGGTGTTGGTTTAAGTACTTTTTATAATAACAGTGAATTTTTGGAGATAATTGGTCAAACAAAAGAATCAATAAAAGATTTTTTTAAAATTGCTTCCGTCAGAAATCCTTACACAAAATTTATATCTGCTTGGAAATTTATGATTCAAAATAATTTAATAGATAAAGATGTTGATTTAGAGGATGTAATTAAAAATAAGGATAATTACTCCGGTATTGTATATAATCATCTTTTTCTTTCTCAATATGATCACTTAAAGGAATGGGATATTGATTATTTAATTAAATTAGAAACTCTAGAAGATGATATTAATATAGCTCTTAAAATATGCGGTATAGAGAAAATACATGTACCCGAATTTAAGAACAAAACTGACTCATATGGTGATCCAATGCAGAATTTCAAAAATAAAAATGTTCTTACTTTTGTAAACGATCATTTTCATGAAGATTTTGAAAGATATGGATATAGTAAGATATTAATTGATTAAATCTTTATGTAAAAATATTAATTCTTTTCATTCTAAGTAAATGAACATTTAAAAACATAAAAAACATAAAATTGTTTTAAGACATAGTTCAAAAATTGATAATTTTTTTAAAACATAGGAGTCAAAATGACACTAATAAAACAAATCGCAGTAACTTTTTCGTACAATTTTTTACAATTTTTATTACATTTGATTTTCTTATTTTCTTCAAATTTAATATATAATTCTATAAAAGAAGAAATTAATCCTGATGCTTGGTTCTTTGTCAGTATTATTCCTGGATTTTTAATTTTAATTCAAATCTCAATAGAATTCAAAAGTTTTAATCTGGTTTTTATGCTGTTTCAATTTATTTATTTATTTATCTCATACTTTATGGCGAATTATATTGATAATTATTTTAAACGATCATTTTATTTAATTGATAATCTTGTCATAAACCTAACATTTATTATTTTTTACTCCTTATACAAGTCCTTTTTATTTATTTGGTTCAAAATAATTAAAGTAGTTGTATTAATAGTTGAAATAATGTTATGTTATAATTCTAAGAGAGGACAATGCCATCTGTGTAACAAATTACGTAATTTATTATTAAATACATCAAAAGAAGTAATTGATGGCGAAATCATATCTACATGTTATTCATGTGATTTTTTAATCTGTAGAGAATGTTATATTAATAATTTTATTCTTACGAATAAATGTAAAAAATGTGGTTTTGAAAAAGAAAGTTTTAATATTTCAGAGTTAACATCAGATCAATTTACTGAAATTACAATTAAAATTTTATACGAACTTATTATATTCTTTACGGATATTGGATTAAAATAATTTTAGATATCATAATTACTTTAGTTTATTTACAGATATTTTTTATTATATGAAATTTCATATAATTCTCACTAGTATATTTATGTTTTAAGTTATTTTTATTTTAGTAATAAAATGAACATTGAAGGTCATATGAAAATATCCACTTTAGAACAAGTTGTTATTGATTGTATCAAAACTGATAATGAAATAAAAAGTAGAAGAATAGGTTTACTTGAAGATATGATAAAATCTGGTATTATATCCTCAAATGAAGTTTTAGTAATTCTGGTAAAAGAAATGAAAACAATAGCTGATTTGGGAATTCTATCAGTTATTATGCGAAATGGTGCAGATGCAAATCTTTATGTTAATGTTAAAAGTATGGGTCCAGCTCATATCTTAGTTTATGCATTTTCGGTATTAACTGAACAACTTTTTATAAAATTTTACAATATAATGATTTTAAAAGGATCTTCAACAATATTACCATGTTATGAGTCTGAAAAACATAAAGCTTATTCTATAGAGATTAACGAACCCTTAGATTCTAATTCCCAAAAATACGGTCATAATTCAAATATAATAATGGAAAGTGTTAAAGAGTGGATATCTAATAAAAAGAATTCTAATCTTAAAATATTAAACACAGCTTCTGAAATATATACTTTTATAAAGTCTAATGAATGTTCGTTACATGATAAACAAATATATTCAGCATATCTTGATGATGAAACAATTACTGATTGGACTCCTGATTTTTTATCATTAATGTTAAACTCAAGAAATTCAAAATGGAATAAGGTTATTTATAAAGAAATATTAGATAGTCGATCAGAAATGGATTCTAATAATTTAAAAGTAGCAGTAAATGCTACTTTTTTCGATCTTGTTGTATCAATGTTAAATTTAGGAATGAGACCATCATATATTGATTTTACATTTTGGATAGCCCACTATAAACATATTAAATCTTATTCAAATGTTGAATTTTTTGTGAATCAATGTGAGATGATGTTCATTGAATTAATAAAACGTGGTTATCAAATTGACACATATTGTATAGATGAGATAGGTTTCATAAATCCATCATTTAGAGCTAGATTAATTGATGAATATGAAAAACCATTGTGGAGAAAAATATGTTCCTTTAGAAATGATGAATATATTCCTGATGAATTAAAAAATGTATCTATATATCTTGGATTCTCAGAAGATATGAATAAAGAAACTATTTGTAATAATGTAGAAAGTATTACAATTGCTGATTTTGAATCAATTAAAGATGCAAATAGAAGAAAGAATTCACAGATGATTGGAAGAAAAGTAAATTTAATAACTGATTTTATAAATTCTAATGGAGAAGGATATTGTACTAATAGTGAAAGTTTTAGTGACAATCCTTTGGATTATCCAGACATTCTACTTTCATATTATAAAGATAGCGATTCTAAAACATATTGTTTTTTATCAAAAGACTTTGAAAATCTAATTCATACTAAAGTAAACCCATCAACTCAAAAGAAATTACCTTTTGAATTTATTAAAAAATTGGAAGCTAATGTTGAAATTCTAAAACATTTTAAAATACCCCTATCAGATCCTAAAACTATTGATAGAATTTTAACAGATATTAAAAAAGACGATAAAATTACCAATGATAAAACAGATTCAATTATTATTCGCATCAAAGATATATTAAATTTAAGAGGAATTACTGAAGATCAAATTATGAAAAGCATTTCACTAAAGGTTTTAATATCTAAATTTTTGAAAATAGGTGTTGATATCCAAAAAGTTTTATTAATAAGTGATACTGAAATTAATAAAACAATTTCAAACGCGATATCAGATTTTTCTCCTAGAATGATGTTTAATTTAGTATGTTTATGTTTGTATGACAAATTAAAAAAAGACATTTCTGTTTTAGATAATTTTATGATAGCACACTAAAATATTTATTTTACTTTCAATAATTACTATTAAAAAATCTTTTTTAATATAAAATGGAGGATCTATCTTCTTATTTGATAACATTTTCTGTTACATGTACCAGTGACGAAATAACATCTTCATCTATGACAATTGGAAATATTAATGTTGGAACTGCTGCAGTAAATGTTACAGTACATCCACAACCACCAACTTCTACTGGAATTGAACATGATATAGATCAGTTAACTAGTTTTATAAATTCAAAAGGTATTAACGTTACAACTTTTACTGCGATTCAAGGGTCAATTAGTGCTTTAAAAAGCAAAATAAGTTCAATGGATATAAATGACGAAACCATTACTTCAGATTTAGCTTTGTTGGAATCATCTACAGGTGATAAAGGACTTTTGAAGGATACTCTTCAATCATTAAAAAATGCTTTAAGTAAATATAAATCTACTGATTTAATTGATCCGGATAGTGACGTAAAGACAGGACCAAAACCACAAACTACTATCAATAGAAATTTGGGAAAACAATTACCAAAAATCAAAACTACAAAATATAAATCTATTGGTAGTAAAGTAAAATCTATAGATTCAAGTTTTGTCTCATTTGGTCAAAGTATTGGCACTTTTATTAATAAAGTCAAATCATCTATGTCTAGTACTTCAAATAAAACTGGAAATAATGGTGTTCAATCATTAATTTCAAATGTAACCAATGCACTTGATATAAACAACTCAAATACAAATACTAGACAAAATACTTCTTCAAAAAGTAATGAAAAGAACAATATATTTAATAACGTGGCTAAGTCTATGATGGGACAAAATCAAGGAGTATATATAAGAGGTACAAGAGCATTAATGAGTGGTTCTAATCAAAACTCTACAAATAATGTATCTTCAACATTAAGTTTATCTTCATATAAAGCTCCACAAGTAACATCATCTTTAAATAATACAACTTCACAAGTAACTGCTTATTCTTATGATATTGTTACTAAACAGGTTGATAGTAGACTTGAAGTTTCATATTCATATTACCCAGCAAATGAAACTCAATATTATACTTGTAATTATTATTTGAATCCGGAAAGCTTAAAATCCTTATCATTACGTGCTTATGAAAAAGTTAGTTCTATGAGTTCTAATGAACAACAACAAATTATATCAACATATGGTTTACCAACTACTAGTAATGTATGGGAAGCATATTTAGTATGGCTTTTATCCTACATTTCTTTAGGAGTTTCAAGTCAATCTGTTACATATAATTCAACTGATCATATTTATCCTTCCATACCTGAATTTAATACTCCTAATTATATGATGATAAATGATTATATGGAAGTTGTGGGTAATTTTGGAATCACATTAGCTATAATCAGTACTCATAATTCACAAGAAGCTCAGCTTTTGTCAATTGCTATTCCAAGAGATTGGCCATCATATATGTATTCTGATGAAAAAGGAAAAACTAAAAAATCATATGAACTATCAAAGGCATTATCAATTGTGAAATTAATTTCACAACAAACGTTAACTTAATAAATTATTATTATATCTCTAATTAGAGATATAATCAAAAATATTTTTATAAATTGATAATTATTTAGAGGTTTGTAAAAAAATGTACAAACATTCAAAAAATTTTAATGATATTATCAGTGGAAGTATTCCAATTAAAAATAGAGAAGAGACAAATAAATTACCAAAGGGTGAAATTTCATTTTCTGAAACTATAATTTTAAAAACAGAACAATATAAATCTTTAAGGGATATGAAGAACAAAATAATCTCAAATGAAGATTTTCATAATCTCAAATCTTCATTTGAGATTATGTATGAACATGATGAAGAAAAAAACATACATTCGAATCTTCATGAACAATTTAAAGCAGAATTAAAAAAATATAATTTAAGATTGTACAGGGCAACATATAGAGAAAGAATTCCTTATAATAGTAATAAAGAATATCTTCACAGAAACCTTAATACTGGATTTATAGATACTTTCAGTGATATGAAAGATTATTTATTTGTATGTTTTAGAGTTGATATTAATATACTTAACGATAATTGTTTATATATGTCTTGGTGGATTACAAATACCCATTTAAATATTGAAGATCTTCTTGAGACTGATGCTTTTTTATTTAATTTTTCAGAAGTTAGAAATGATGATATTGAAAATTTTGTTTATGAATTCAAAAAAAGAGAACCAGGTGGAGTTATATCTGAAGAATATTTAAAATGATTTTTATTTGTTATAATACTTTAATTTTAATGTTTCAGAAGTAAAACATTTTACTCTGTTACTTTACTTATTTTTTTGTTTTTTGTAAGATTGAGATAATAAATTTTATTTTTAACTTTTAGATTTTTTGTTTAAATTGTTGGGGTCTTTCAAAAAAGAAAAAAACGAGATTTTTATTAGAAAAATGGGAGATTATACGTCACTAATTTCTTTGTTTCAAATACAAAAAACAGTTCAAGGTCATGGATCTGGGTATAAATATAAATTAGGTAGTCAACCGCAGATAGAAGTGGATCCTACAATGGATTGTTTTACAGATTTTACAGAAGGGATACTTTCTTATTTACACAGTAATTGTATTAAATATTATCAAGATAGAACTGTTAGTCCTGAAGATTTTAATCCTGTAAAATATTCTTTTCCAATTTATGAAAAAATTACAGCTAATCTATTACCCGTAATTGTAGATGTTAGATTCAGATTTATGAATCTAAATGAAACTGGGTTTTTTAAGAAAATGTTCGTATACAAATGCATTTACTATCTTCAAGATATCATTCTTGGTTGTTTTAAAGTTGATCATGATGATGATAAAGTTAATAAAATTTTAATTTGTTTTTATCTCGAATCAGATCCTTGGTTTGATGGTGAACATTATAATGTTAATATGAGATTTCATTTTCCTTATGCTAAAGTTAATATAGAATATCTTAATAGGATTATTATTTCTAACTTTAAACGATGTTTAACAGAAAATAATGATATTAAAAACTACATTACAGAAACACCAGTTGATTCATTAGATATTATAGTTCCTAAGATTGGAGAATATGTATGTATGTATGGTTCAAAAGAAAAAGAAACAGATGCACCATTTTATTTAAGAAGTGCATATTCTTTTATACCAGGTATTGAAGGTATTGATGCTGATTTAGATGAAAAATTTCTACCATTTTATTATAATTTTATGGTTCTAGACGATATTTTATTTGATGAGCATACATTAGTTAGAAATAATCTTATAGATAAAGATAATTTTGAAGGCAATACTAAGTGGTACACTTTACCATTTATTTTATCACTTCATTTTACAGATAAAATTCTTAAAATTAACGAAGGTATAAATATATCTGACATTTTTATTAAAGAAACTAAAACTGTAACCCAAAAATTCGATACAGGTGCTAACACAACTAAAAATCCAGTACAAATGCTCGAACAGTTATTACCACTTATAAGTAAATCAAGATTTACTTTACATTATAAGTATTATTGGTACTCTATTGGTAAGGCAATTTATAATATATGTTATGGTACACCTTATGGTTTAAAACTTTTTGAGAATTATACTGACGATGAGGAACTAAATGATCTTTGTAAAGAAATATATGAGGATTTTCAAAATGAAACTTTAGATATTAGACTTATTAAATCATATGCATTAACAGATAGTCCTAATCAATATGATATGTGGTTAAAATCACAATATGAATCTAAATTAGTTCCATCTTTGACTAAACAATCTTTAGATGTAGCAGATTTAATTTCTGAAATTTTAGGTCTTGATTTTGTATATGATAGAAATAATGATCAATGGTATTACTTTAACGGTACCAGACTTGTTCTGGATAAAAAAGCTTATATGTTAATTAACTTTATTCATAAAAAAGACGGAAAAGTTATAAATGCATTTAATGATTTTCGTCAAGAGATGATAACCAAATCTAATGAATCTGGTGATAGAACTCAAAAACAATACTTTGAGACTATTTTAAAACAAATATCAGAACTTTTATATAGACTTGCAGATCTTGGTTTTGTAAAGAGAATTGTAGAAGCCTGTCAAGTTTATATGTTTGATGATAATCTTTATGTTAAAACTGATGAAAATAACATGATAATGGCATGTAAAGACTCTATTATTGAATGTTATGATCATTCAATAGTATCAAGACCTGGTGTCTTACAAGATTATATTACAAAATGTACCAATGTTTCATTTCCAACAACATATGATATGTCTCACCCAAAAGTTCAATTTATGATGAAATATTATGGACAAGTTCACACAGATCCTTCTTTATGTCACTTTTTTATGAAGCATTTAGCTTCATTATTAATAGGTGGTAATCTTGAGAAATATTTTATCAACTGGATTGGTGAAGCTAACGCATCTAAATCTCAAGTTTTAAAATTTGTACAGGCTGCTTTAGGAGAGTATTGTGTTATTATTCCTAACCATATTATTACATTAAACATAAATAGTAATACTGGAAAACCAGAACCTGCTCTTGAAAGAGCAAAAGGTGCAAGAGCAGGGATAGCAGCTGAAACTGATAGAACTGAAAAATGGCATGTTGGTAATATAAAGAAGTTTACAGGTGGTGATGTTTACTTTAATCGTACACTTAATAAAGAAGGATGTGAGAGAGTTTTATCTTGGCAATTGATTGCTATGTCAAATTTAGCAAATGATGCACCAAATGCAGATGAAGCTTTCTTTGTAAGAGAGATTATAATACCCTTTCTTTCTAAATGGGTTGATAATGCACCATTTTCAATTGATGAACAGTATGCTACGAGAAGATTTCCAATTGATCTTGATTTTTCTAGTAAAATTAAATATTACGCACAAGCACAATTATTTTTAATGTTTCATTACTTTCCGACATATCGTCAAGAAGGTATTCGTGTTTTACCTGAACTAGTTAAAAGAGTTACTTTTAAACATCAACGTGATTTAGATGTTATCTTTAATTTTATACACAGTAAATTACAATCTTTCTTTATTGGAGATCCAAAGGATAAGGTACCAGATCTTAACAAGAAATCTCGTGTTGATGAACTTCATGCTTTATATAAGAGATGGTACAGAGCAGCATATGGTAATGATGTAATTCCTCTTGATCAATTTAAGTTTACTGACGAGATGACAAGAAGAATTGGTTCACCTAATGATGATGGAATTTGGTTTGGAATCTCCCAAAGACAAATTGAACCTTCTACTCTCATATAATTATGACATAAAGCTTTAATAATTTATTTACGTAGTTATGTAAATATTTTTAAGATATAAATATAAAGATATCGAACTTTTAAAAAATATAAATGTGTCGAAGTTTTAAAAATAACGTAAAAGTACATAAAAATCAAACAAAAAATGTCAAAAATAGGGTCAAAAATTTTATTTTTAGCCCTCCACGCATCTTTTCAAGGCGTCCTGAGTACAGTTAAACCGACTACTTCGGGGGTCAAAAATAGGGTCTCCCCATAGCTATAGGCGATGTTTTTCGGAGAATTTTTTAAAATGTCATCGATAAATTCAGGTATTAAAATTAAATATTCTAACCATAAGAATGCTATTATTTATCCACATTTAAATACTTTTTAAATAAAGAAAAATACTATCTGAAAAAGATATAAATGAAAATGAATTCTCTATTTCTAATATAAAAAATTTAATATTGGAGATTTATCTAAAATTTTAGATATTCTAATCGAGTAAAATTGAATTTTTTATAAAATAAATAGATAAAATCGATGTCTTCACCGATATATAATCCGATAATAATGGAGCAAATAAAAAAACAGGATAATGATTTAGAAAGTTTAGGAGCAGTAGTTGATAGATTAAAGGATCAATCTATGGCAATAAATGAAGAAGTAATTTTAGATGGTAAACTATTAGATAATTTGGATAAAGATATCTCTAAATCAACTAATAAAATTACAAGTGTAAACGGAAATGTAAAGAGAATGATATCTTCTATCGATACAGGTTGTAATATATATTACATAATTGGATGTTTAATAATCATACTTTTTGTATTACTATTACTTATAATATATACTTAATACAATTAAAGATAATTCTAACTTTGTTTCGATAAGTTAGAATTATTTGTTAAAATACAGTAAAACTGAAAAATTTTTAAAATCTACTTTAAAAATGGAACCATTAATTGCTGCTCCTCGATCATTAAGTCTTGATTTTAAAATACACAGTAGTTCATATGTAAATTCACATTTACGGATTTTTCCTTTAAGTTGCGATGATATTTATATACATAAAATTAAAACGAGAACTAATTCTTTCAAACATCATAAAGTTAATCAAATCCCATTAGTTGGTCTTTTCTTACCAAGTCAAAGAATTCTAAATTTTAGAAATATGTTTTCAAAAAATCATAGTAATGAAGATGGAATAGAATCTAGTTGCAAAAGCAATCCCTCAAAATTGAGGTAATTTAATTACCAAAAACATTCTCTTCAGAATATTTTACGTATAGAAATCCATCTCTTTCTCTATATAAGTGATAAACTTCATGAATGCTAGAGTTAGAATGTAATAATTTTCCATCTATAAAAAGAAAAATAGCTTTTTCAGGTGAGAGTTTCATTCTTTTTCTAATAACATATATAAATTGACCTACTTTAAGATTTAATGGAATAAGATATTTATTTTTATCTATATCATTAAGTTTAGAATTTGATGATCTTTCACATATCACAGGTACTCTATCTGGGTGCTTATTTAATACACGATTTGATTCTTCAAAACGTTCTTCAAAACTATATTTTTTTTTACAAAGCTCATTTTTGTTAAGAAAAATTACATATTTTTCAAAGTTAAAACATAAATTTATGTTTTACAAAAAGAATATTTATTTGTAATACTGTTACGAATAAAAGTGAAAATTTTTATGAATTTATTTATAAAATGACAAGATTAGTTTTATTTAAAATAAAAGCAAGAAAATCTTACAGAAATCCAAAGCAAATCTTTTGCATAAAAATAAAAGTTTTAAGAGAAAATTTTTTGGTACAAAAGAAACTTTGATAATAACAAGATCTTCTAACTTCATTAGAAGATCTGTTTATGAGTAATATTTTTTCACAACCACTATTATTTGCATCATCAAAACTTTTAAAATAGATAATAGTTAGAATATAAAATGAGTATTAAAAATTTAAATCAAAATAAAATATGAATTCATATTTTAAATTACAAAACTTTAAATTAGTTCATATTCACCTTCTAATGAAAAAATTACTCCCTCACTTTTATATCCCACTTGATTTGAAATATATCTAATATTATCTCTAATAAAGTCATAAGACCAATGTGTATGTCCAGAACACCATATTTTAATTTTATCAGTTAATATTTCTTGATCTTTTAAAAGATCATTCCAAGCAAAGTAATTATTACATATTTCACCATTATATATTGGATTTGAAGTTAAATCTCGAATTGGTGGAAAGTGTGTTACTATTATTATTTTATCTGATTCCGTAGTTTCAATAAATTCTCTAAATTTCATAACTTGATCTTCACATATTTCTCTATGAATATCAACATTAAATCTACCATTTCTAGTTTTAATCATATTATAATCATTTAAATAATTTCTTGAAGTAGTAGTGCTATCAAATATTGGTGGAGTCCAAGCTGTAAATCCATAAATTGTAACGTCATCTATTACTATAGATGAATTATCTAACAAGTAAACGTTTGAAAACTCACTAAAAAAATCTCTTGTTTTCTGATTTATTGATTCCATAGAATTACCACCATAAAATTCATGATTACCAAAAACAAAAATAACAGTTTTCCAGTTTTCCGAACAATACTTAATAAAATCCTTAAAATTTTTTTGTGTTACTTTTCCAATATCACCCCCTAGAATCAAATGATCTGATTTTGGTGGTATCTTTGGAAAATTGTTTTTTACAATTTCTGTATGAATATCTGAAAATAACTGGAATCTCATTTTAAATTTGATGATAATCAATAATTTCAATTTTATTTACTTCTCTATTTTTAGAAAATGGATTGTTCTCTAAGTATTCATCTAAACTAACTGGTACAAGTGGATGACTATATTTTCTTTTTTTATTAAGTTTATCCGTTTCAGATAATTTTTCATCTATTACTTGAATTTTAATTATATCTTCTTGATTAGAAAAATTATCAATCTTTTTAATAATTACCACATATTGAAATTGATTAATGAATTTAATTGACTCAATCTCTACATTTCTTCTTATTATTTGTAATTCAATTCTGTTAAGATAATTACTCAGTAAGAAGTCTCTCCATTCTTTTACGTTTACCTTAGTCTTATAATTAAATACATCTTCAGATTTATCTTTTTCTCTAGCAAAGTTACCTGTGTTTTTAAATGATGTAATGTAATATTTATTTGTTCCAGTGTTTTCATATTTGTTAATAGTTTTTAAGGTAGATGATGAATTTCCATCATCTACCTTATTAAAGTTTATGTCTAAAAACAAATGAACATTGTCGAGATATAGATTTTTAGAACCTTTTATTTGAAGTTCATTAATTTGATTTTCTACCATTAATTTAGTATCTCCTATAGTAATTTGTTTTTTATAAAAACAAAGAACTTCATTTTGAATTGAATCACTATAAAAAGGGTTTAATATCTTTAAATTTTGCGGTATATTACTGTATACCTTAAATGAGCGTCCGTATCTTAAAGAATTTTTTAGACCAAAAATAATTGGAGCTAACGTAAATATAACAGAATATAAAATCTTCATTTTTTTGAAAAAATATATCTATATTTTTTCAATATTACCATAAATATCCCTTTATAAACATGGATCATGTATAAAATTACGCTCTGGATATACACAATCAAAATCCTCTGAAATATTTTTCATTAAATCAAGTAAGGTTGTAACCGAAAATATTTCAAAATGAAGAATGAAATATGAATCCGTATCGCCCTCTAATCGAAAATTATATTGATTGTCCAAATCGTATTTCTCTTTTAACTTTTTTAAAAAGGAATCCTCAGTTTCATTTTGTGGAACATCAACAAAGAAATGATCAGCTACCATTTTTCTACTTTTTATTATTTCACCCGTATTTGTGTTAATGGTTTTTTTCTTCATGAATTAAGTGATAAATAAAATCTGTTTTTAAAATTTTAATTTCAGTTATATGATCTTTTAAATGAGGATGATGAATTTGTCCTGAAAAGATTAGATCATTATGATTTTTATCCATTTTAAAAACAAATTTAGTTGATTTAAATAGGTTAAAAGTATAAAATTTTATACTTTAATAAAAAACTTTTTTGAATAATATCTCTATTTCCACAAATTATTTTCTTTTAGTTTATTTTTATAGTACTCCGCTTCGTTTTGTGATTTTTTCAAACGATTCTTGAGGTCACATATTTCTATTTTTAATTTGGTAATCTCTAAATATTTACGGTTTGTATTTTTTATAAGTGGTCTCATTGAGTTGATTTTAAGGACTATATCATCAAAAACCTCCAATGGATCATAATATTCATCGGTTATATCAGATTGATATCCTATAAACATATCACTTTTATCATCAGAAAAATCCAAATTTGGACTGTTTACATTTAAACTTCCATTATCTAAAGATGAAATGGATATATCAATTGATGAAGTTGTTGTTTGGATACTATTATTTCTTTTTAATGTTCTTCCATAATTTGTAGAAAATAAAGAATTATTATTGCTTGAAAATGTTTGAAGTCTTTCACGATGGTTATTTCTCTTATCAATAATATATTGTGATGGACTTCCATCATCTGCAGTCCCTATACAATAAAATATCAAATCTAAAAAGACACCGTATATTATCTCCATTAAATGCCTATTATTATTACATGAGAAATAATTATCCGGATTTCTTATAACAACTTTAATATCAGAATTTACACCACTATCTTCTTCAAAGATAGTGAAGTTTAGATTTCCAATATTTACTTGAAATAGAACTTTATTTCCAACCACATTCAAAACTTCACACCTATAAGAATCTGGAATGTTTAGAATTATTTTTTCTAAACTTTCCGTACAAATCTTAAAGGCTTCAGAAACTATTTCTATGAATTTACATTTTATTTGAAAATTTTTTGTTTCAATTCCATTTATTAAAACAAGATCAGCGTTAATAGTTCTCTTATAAAAGTCATTTTCGTTAAGAAGTGAGACAGTATTAGGATTGAAGGATTCATTTTGGTTCGTTTTACTTGATACATCTGGAAATTTAAATTGAGTACCATAATCGGAGGCTTCATCAAAATCTCTGAATTTTAATTTATAATCCATTTTTGCAAATAAATAATGATTTTATTTCATTTTGTTAAAACATGAATTCCAAAAATGATCAAAAATTTCTTTAAAAAATAGGGTCAAAAATTTTATTTTTAGGCCTCCACGTATGTTTTCAAGGCTTCCTGAGTACAGTTAGACCGACTACTTCGGGGGTTAAAAATAGGGTCTCCCCATAGCTATAGGCGATGTTTTTCGGAGAATTTTTTTGTGGAAATATGACCAAAATCAATAAAATAACGTTTTCTTAAAAATATTAACATTAATCTAAAAAACAAAATTCTTAATAAATTCTTTTGAATTTATTATATCTATTTATATTTAATATAAACATATATTCCAACACTAATTAAAACTAATATAAATATCAAAAATATAAGCCTTATACAAAGCTTTTTTCTACTTATTCCATTTTTTACTTTTAATCATTCATCTTGACAAGAAAGTATTTCAAACATTTTGTTTTAGCATTCTATGGATTTTTTTCACTTTTTAAATCAACCTCTGGATTATCAAAATGATTTTTTATAGTTGATAATAAAAACGTATTAGCATTTCTGTAATAATAACAGCTATAAATTTCAGCAACATTTGGTATATATGTTGGAAATCTATCAACATTTTCACAATGTAATATATTCCAAAATTCATCTACTGTTGGTAGACTTTCTATTTTATTTTCATAATCTTCAACATTTGTTAGTCTAAAAACTAAACATGCAATTGCGTAATATTTTTCATAACATGAATTTAAAATTTTATTTATGGTAGACTTTGCAATTTTAATCCTCTCTTCATTTGAATAACTATCAAATACAGATTTAAAGAATCTATTATATTCATCATCACCAAGAAAGAAATAAACGAATTTATAGTTGTTTACAAAAATATCTATTATATTTTGAAGTGGTATTGATGATACTTTACTCAAAAGGATACTAGTAGTAAGATCATAAAAATGATTAGCATCATTAGCAGGAAGGTCATTGTTTAAATATTTAATGTTGAGAAGATTTGGATTATCAGAAGTTAACATCTCTACAAGACATGTATTCATAAGCCAATTAATATTATCTTTCTCTGTATTATCTTTTTCTTTATTATCTTTTTTTATTAGACTATCAATCCTTAATTTTTGATCCCTGCAATAATCATAAAAATTATCACAAGATAAACTTTGACATATTCTCCATTTTTTGTCTTCTACTACTGAATTATACATTTTTTTGAAAAGTTTATATCGCAGCTCATCATCTACGTTCATTCTTGAAACTAATATAAATTTATAAATTGATGATTCACTATTATTGGATACAGTTTGAATAAAGTATTCTTCATTAATATAAGCATCAATGGAATCTAAATTTGATTCAAATATATCCTTATTAAATTTCTCAATTAATGGGTCAAGTACTTCAAATTTTGACATTGTTTTGTTACATAATTTGTGCCTTTTTTTCAGTTTCTCCATTTTTATTTTTTAGGTTAAACCCCAAGAATAAAATATATGTTATAATATTTTTACTTAAAAATATAATATTTTTAAAACACAAGTTTAAAATACAGGATAAGATACCATATGACAAATACCACATAAGCACTTACCACGAGCCATTTTAATGTATCCATCCTCACCCCATGAAGTACCCCAACTATTCCTTACCAACCAATAGTCTTTTCCATTTTCAGTACCGTAACCTTCTATTGTTACAGCATGATCGATTGATTTTTCATTACTATCACAATTATAGTCAAGAACACCTGATTTATATACTTGAAATTGTTTATCATCAGCTTTAATTCCAACAGCTAATGATGTAATTAATACAGCTTGAAGCATTAAATCCTCATCATTATCTTTAATATCAATATATTTTGAAAGTTTAGATACTGCTCCCTCACATGAATGGCAAACTCCATTCTTATGTGTTACATCTGATACATATGGATATGTATCATTTAAACATTGAGGAGTTGAAATAAGATATTTATACGAATAATCTGGAAGACCACCATCAATTCCATTGTTTAATTTACAACAATCTACCAATTGTTGAACTGAAAGTACTTTTAATTGTTTAGATTTAATTGCCCAAGCTGTTTCAACTGTTTCTGTTGATGCTTGAGCCCAACATGTTCCAACTTGACCTTGATCTTTTACATCTGTTGTAACACCGTATAATCTCCAATCCCATGATGATGGAATTTTTTTATCCGAAATAGTTTGATCAAATAGAGATTCATCAATCTTTCTCTCAAAAGTAAAGTTATAAAAACGCGAAGACCACTCATTGTCACTTAAATGCATATATGGTGTAACCCCCAATTCGTAGCTCTTTTTTATAAATTGACTTTCAATAATAATTTTTAAATTTAACTCAAAGTTAATCTTTGATTCGTTAGTCACCTTAATAAAAGGAAATTTATTTAAATATTCATCCCATGTAATAAAATTTGATAGAGAATGAATTACAAATAGAGAAAGTAAAAATAAAGTTTGATATAACATTTTATTATAGTAATAATAATTTTTTTCAAATTTATTTTAAATCTCCTTTTCAATAATTAACATTTGGGTAAAAAATAAAGTGCCTTAGTAAAAAATACTCTTATAAGAATCATTCATGAGAAATATAACAGTTGTTATATTTCTCACATCATTAAAATAAATAACAAAAATAAATATAATAATTACTTATAAAAATGCCAAAAGATATATTTTTTATTAGATATCCTTCGGTCTCAACATTTTTAAGTTTTATTGATGATAATAAATATATTCTTGAAACCAAACTAAGTAAAGTTCTAAAGAACTTTTTAGATCCAAATATTAATTTTACACAAGAGATAACTTTAGATAGTAATTATTATAATGTTTTACTTATTAATACACATGCTAAAAAAATAGGTGAATCTTTATCAAAAGTATTAGACGATATGTATAATCAGTTTGAATATAGACCAAAAAATGTTCGTAAATATATAATAGAAAATTCATCTGAGATGAATGTTATTGGTCTTTTTCCATCTATACTTAATTCTATTGTTTTAATTGGAGAGTCTAAATTTAATCTTATATTATGTCAAAACCAAGTATTAAGAACCGATATAATTCCTAATTTAAGAAATTTGTGTGAATATAACTCTCTTTTATTAGTCGATAAACCTTTTCCAAGTGATATTGATCCGGATTTTGTTAAAGGTTGGAACTTTATTGAACCGTCAATTGATTTTGAAGGATTTTTCGGATTTCATACTTTTAAGTCTAATAAATTATCATATACAAATGAATTTAAAGATTCTATTAGAGATTCTGACATTACGTTAAGTAATTTTTTAGATTACAATCCCTCTTATGATTTAAGTAGGGAGTATTTAGAAGATTACATTAGAGAATTTATAAAACATTTTGTTGACAGAGAAATCGTAGAATTAGAGCTTAATCCTAGTAATTTTAATATTTTAGTTTTATGTTCAAATGATAAAGATATAAAAAATAAAAGAGTTGTAAAATTTATAAAAGAATGTATGTCTTCAGATGTTGAGATTGATAATGATGCAAAAATAGATTACATCGGTCATGATATTAGTATAAATACGAATAATATACATAGATGTAATATAGAAAATTTAGTTTTAAATGGAAGTAAATGTTTTGATATTATAATATCTGATAAATGTGGTAAAATAAATCTTATTTCTAATATAAAAATAATTAAAAATCTATTAGGACCCGGATGTTCATTAATAAGTCAGAATATTACCAGTTTATTTGATACTACTGGATTTAGTATTGAATATATGAATGATGGTAGTCATGTTATTCTTTTTAAAGAATAGTTTTCAAATATTGCTTTATTAATAAATATTCATATATTTATGAATAACAAGAATCTAAAATAATTTAGTTTGATAACGTCTGTATCTTTTCCTTTTTAAAAAAGATCTAATGGATATACTGTAAAAATGAAAAAATGTCAAAATAGACATTTTAAAATGGAAAGCAATATCAATGATGAAATAACTGTTGACCATGAAGTAAATTCTGAACTAATATGTGAAAAGCTTCAAAAATATGGTGTATGTATAGTTAAAAATGTTTTAAATGAAACAGAATGTTCAAATCTAGTTAATGGTATGGTTGAGACTTTATGTTATGTAACTTCGGAATTACCAAAACCTTTTAATATAAATGATGTTAGTACATGGAATACTTTAACGCTTCTTCAACCCACTCGAAATCTTATATTTCAACACTGGGGTCTTGGACAAGCGCAGTGTATTTGGGATGTTAGATGTAATCCAAAGGTTATAGATACATTTTCAAAAATATATGGAACACAAGATTTACTAGTTTCTTTTGATGGGTTTTCATTTGCTTTACCCCCTGAATTAAATAATAATAAAAATTGGGAGAAAGAAAGCTGGTATCATTTTGATCAAAATACAAAAAATAAAAGTTTTAAAAGTATACAAGGATGGGTAAATGGTTTTGACACTAATGTTGGAGATGCAACATTAGCCGTTATGATACGATCCCATTTATTTCACGGTCAATACGGTACTGAGTTTCCACCATCCGATAATAAAGATTGGGTACCTGTTGATGATATTTCTTTTTTTAAGAGTTTAGGTTGTGTTGAACACAGAATTATAGCACCTAAAGGATCTATTGTATTATGGGACAGTCGAACACTTCATTATGGAGCAAAACCATTATATGGAAGAGAAATTCCTAACTATAGAGCAGTTGCTTATTTATGTTATACTCCTAGATCATTGATTACTGAAAAAGATAGAACACGTAAAAAAGAAATTTTTCATAAAAGAGGACCTAAAGGGTTTAAGAGAGTGACAAATCATTTACCGCATAAACCGGTAATGTTTTCCGAAATTCCATATATAAGGAGTGGTATTATTCCAAATGTTTTATCTCTACCAGATCCTATTATTCCAGATCAGTATAAGCATTTAATAGGATATTAAGAAATTATTTTTAACAATTTTATTATAAAATAAAATATAAATTGTTGAACCGAGTTTAAACGTAGCTACACCGATAATATTAAATATAAGAAAATAGATTAGAAAAGTGGGCCAATACAAAAATTTATAGTTTAATTAAACTATAAATTTAGACCTCAGAGTCAACTAAATTGCTATTATAAATACTGTCTATTATTTTATATTCTCCTTCATTATTCATAAAATCAAAAAATGATTTTTTAGAATCTAATACAAAAAAGAAGTATTTAATGTTTTCATCATTTACTATATATTTAATGTTTTTAACTCTTTCTTGTGAATTATCAAGATATAGAATACAAGTTTTTGGAATCGATCTTAATATTAAATCATTATTTATTAAATAAGAGTTTAGAGATAAGTGAAATGTAGATTCATTATTAATATCAGGTGAGAAAATTATCCTGTAATAGTTGTATGATTCTTCACCAGTAAAATTTAATGAATTTAAAAAATCTTGTATACGGTCATAAAATTTATACTCCTTGTCACAAATAAAAATAAGATTACTGGGTGAAATTGAATATACCAGTTTAATCAAATCTTTTATTTTATTATCTAGAAGAATATAATTACCAGCACTTTCTTCAAAAAATGAATTGTTCATATTTATTATTAATACTGGATTAAAATTATTTTCTATAAGTAACGATGTAAATTTAGATAAAGAAACTATATTTTTTATCCTTGTTATTTTGTCAGATAAAGTTTTAATTATATCCTCCATTTGTTAATATTTAATTGTGTTTTTATTTCATTTTTCAATCCATACAAAATATATTTTACTTAAAATATATAAGCTTAATTTTTAACCTGTAAATTTAAACACTCTCAACATCATCGGATAAAAGAGATTCTGGAACTTGAACTAAATTATCTTTGATTTTAATATTAAGTAAACTTTCCTCTAAATTATCATTTGAAGCGAGATCTGCAATTGTATCTTTTTCCTCCGTAAATTCTTTATCCATAAGTTCAAGGATTTGAACACATTTTTCTTTGATATTTAAATCCTCAACATTACCGTCTATAAATTCTTTAGATCCTACTAATACTGATAAATCATCTTCAACATGAATTGAAGTAATAACATCTGAAGAGTCTTTTCCACTTAAAATCATCTCAACACCTAATTTAAATTTTGGATCATTAGCCATCATGGCACTCATAATGGTAAAAAAATCTTCCATTGTTGGTTCAATATCTTGAGAACTTGACATTTTTTAGAATTTTTATTGATTAATATTTCAATTGTCATTTTTTGTTCCATTATTTTAAAACTTATTCAAAAATTATATATTCATAAAAGATAATTATAAAAATGGTCTGTTATTGTTCTGAAAAGAAAATTATATATATTCATATACCTAAATGTGCTGGATTAACAATTGAGAAAATTTTAGTAAGTATGTATGGTTTTAAATATTTTACTTTTCCTAAAGATTCTTCAGTTGAAGAATTAGTAAGATATCCTTTTTTAAATGATCCAAGGGCAAAAATGGGATTATTTAGATACATTTTAAAATACTCAAATGAATCTAAAATTTATGATCTAAACAGTTTTTTTAAGTTTACATTTGTTAGAAATCCATTTGATAGGGCAATCTCATCAGTTAAATATTTAAGTGATAGAATGGAATGCTCAGAAATTAGAAAATTAGAACCCGAACGATACATTAAAAATTTTTATATTTCATGTTTATCGAGTACATATCTTTATTTTCACTTTATTCTAAGTCAAGAGGATTGTATTAAAGATTTAGATGGTAATATAAAAATGGATTTTATAGGTAGATTTGAAAATTTAATACCTGATCTTAAATTCCTTCTTTTTGATAAATTAGGTTTTGAAGTTAAGGATATTAATAATATACATGAAAATAAATCAGATGATAATTCAACATTTTTCTGTAAAGAAGATGTTGATAAAATAATTTTAGACATAAATAGATCTGATTTTTACACTTTTCATTACATATAGATTTAGAAATTATTATATCCCAAAAGTTTTTTATTTGATTTTTAATTATTTTCTATATCATCAAATCGTGAAATATCACAGCAATTAAAAATGTTTAAATAACCAAAATTATTTATTCTATCCAATTGATCATCAATTTGTGATAAATTTTTATTTATGGCATTAGTGATCATATTTTTAAGAATTTTATGTGTATCATCTTCAAGAATAAGTAAAATGTCATTTTCGATAATTGAACGAAAATTCTCTATATTAATATTCAATACATTTTTTCTATTATTTAATATATATACAATGAGTGACATAAATGTTAGAATATAAGCTAATTTTTTTCTTCTAATTATTTGATTTTTATGTGATATTTTTTTGTATAGATTACGAATATCAATTGAAAATATACCGGCGAATAACTCTTCATTATTCTTTGAATTATATTCATCAGATATGATTACTTCTCCGTTATTAAAGAATCCGCAAAAATTAACAATTATATATTTACCTTCATATTTTAAATCGATACAGATTTTAGAAAATTCAATAGTTTTTATGTTTTTCATAAGTAATCTATAATTAATACAATTTAAAATAGTTCTTACTATCTCTATACAATAAACTGAATTTTCAGATAAATCTAAAGTCTTATGTACTTTATAAAAGTAAAACATAAATCTTTTTCTTAACTGTGAATCAACAGATGATTGATTTATTGTTTGAATATTTTCAATATGTTTTCTCAACGTTATATCTCCATTATTAAAAGTAAGAATTCTACATAATTTTGTTTTGAAAATTCCTTTAATAATATTGTTATCCGAGTGAGCTAGTCTTGAATATTCAATTAATTTCTTATAAAAATAATCTCTACTAGAGTATCCAAGTTTTGAATTATCTTGTGGATAGTAGATATAAATGTAATATTCTAATTCGATAAATTTCTCAAAAAGAATTTTATTACATTTTGAATTAATTCCTGTTTTTAACAGATTCATTATTTTCTCAATTTTAATTCTACTAATGAATCTATATTCTCTTAATATAAATTCTAAAATATCAACTACGAAAAAATCTACTGTTCCATATATTTTTATAAAATCTATCAATTCTTTTATCTTGTTTTCAACAATTCTATTACTATGATTCTTTAATAAATTAACAACTTCATTATATGGTAATAATGAAGGTGTTAATTTTATTACTAAATTATTAGAATCATCATAAAATTCATCAGATGGAATAAATAAATTCATTTCTTGAAGAAAGCTATCAAAAGAAAATAATACCTCAAAATTTTCCATTTTTCTGTTATAAATATTTATTTTATTCTTTTTTACAATTAACAGTTAAGGAATGATAGATCATTAATAACTTCTCTGTAAAGTGAAAAATGAAAAAATGCGAAATATTATTAAAATAAATGTCATTACAGTCAATATTCGACTTTCATAATGATGTATTAACCGATTTTCTAAGAGGTGATTGTGAGGTTTTGGCATACATTCTCTATATGATAATGAAGAAAAATAAAATAAAATCAGATGTCGTTTTTACATCTTCTTCTGATAGACCTTTTTTACATGTTATGGTTCTCTATAAAAATAAATATATTGATATACTTGGAGTTCACTCTCATAAACTGGTTTGTTTAAATCATGAAATTTTATATAATGTAGATAGGAGTGATATATATTTTACAAAATATAAACCCAGAGATTTTGAAAGAAAAATGGAATGGTATCATAAAAATGAAAACCCAAATGACTGGAAATATGCTGAAAGATATGCTTCTATTATTTTTAATAGTCATCAGTTTAGATCTCTTATAGATAGTTAATTTCAATAGTCGGATAAATGTTTAATATTATAATGAAAAGAATTTCATTATTTAATGCAATTTTTTTAATATCAGGTATTCAAATTGATTTTGCATCTGTTATTATTAATTCAATACCGTATTTTTATTATTTTGGTCAATATCAGTCATTACGTGTAGATATATAATTATAATTATAATTATAATTATAAAACGCAAAAGAATTTTTACATATTTCAAAAAATTATGATCATCAGATAAAGGTTTATTTTGAAATATTATTTTTACTTTAAATTCTAACATTTTGTATCAAAAATTTTCTCCGAAAAACATCGCCTATAGCTATGTGGAGACCCTATTTTTGACCCCCGAAGTAGTAGGTTTAACTGTACTCAGGACGCCTTGAAAACATACGTGGAGGGCTAAAAATAAAATTTTTGACCCTATTTTTGACATTTTTGTTCAAAAAATATTCCAATTGGAATATTTATTTATTTTTATAAAATCTAAATAAATGGATACCGAAAATAAGCTTTTATCACTTTCTATACTAGCAAGTAAAAATAAAAAGGACATTCATTCTGTAACACCAACTGAAATTATACTTACAGAACAGAATTCTGTAATTTCATCCGATATACAACCAACTAGTGGTACAGTTTATACTGCAGCATTTACCTGTCAGTTTATAAGATTACCAGATGCTTCAAAATTTGAAAATCCTGGATTTAGAATTGTAATTTTCTGCCCATCAAACCAAATAGAAATAAACATGGCTTCAGAAAGTTCAACTGATGTAGTAACATTTAATGGATCTACATATATTACTCCAACAAATTTTATTTTACAAAATAGAGGATTTGTACAATTAGTATGGATTTCATCAGGTTGGTTAGTCTTAAATTCTTACGGACTTTCAGTAAGATCAAATTAAATATCTTCAGTTTTAAAATTAATCTTTATATTCTCTATTAATTACTTTTACGCTTAAATTTTTACCGATAATATAAGAAAATTTAGGAATTACTGGTCTAATTACAATACCTTCACCTTTATTTTTACCATATTTAACAGAATCTGCAATAATTTGAAAATAAAAGATATCATGGATTTCATCACATACAAATGTAGATAAAATTGGCACTATTTCTAAATTCTCACCAGAACAGAACCATGAAAGGTCACTTAGTCCATAATATGTTTTTGTTTCAAGATCTTTAACATTAAAAATATACCAATGAAAATCACCAGCTTTAAACTGTAATTTATTTCCATTAACTCCAGGACCACAAAATTCACCTTGTAAAGCAAGATTAAATCCTTCAAATTTCTTTTCTAAATTAATAGATTTTGCATATGTTACCATTGGTGATGAATATTCATATTCTGTTACACCATTTACTATTTTTAATAGAGAAATATTACGTGAACATAAGTTAAAAACATTTAAAGGATTTCCATCAGAATCAATTTCTGATATCCAAATTGCAGTCATACTAGATCCATCTTGTTTTTGTGAAATATATATTTCTAACCCTTTCATTTCATTTAAGACCTTTTTCTTTGTCTTGAGATTATCTTCATCAGTTTTTGAGATTATATGAGTTGGAAACCCAGGAAATTCAATATTATTTCCTTTTTTACCAGTAATATCTTTTAATTGTGGATTCTTTGTTACATCTTCTTTTTCATATTTTGAAACACCTATTAACTCAGAAATATCTTCTTCAGTATCAGTACCTAACTCTGAAAATCCTTCAACATCTACAAAATCAGTTAATGGTAAAACTAAACCCTGTGAATATGTACCTCTAATCTTTTCTGTTCTAATATGTGATTTTTTGAGAAATTTAAAATGGTTCCTATTTAAATCTACAACTGTATCTACAGGAATATAAACACATCTATCTCCTACAAGAAAATCTGATTTTCTTATAACAACTTCCCACCCCAAGACAGTTGCTAATACAACGTTATCAGCACCTTCAATTTCTTTGATATCCTCAATTGTTTCAAATGTTGCTAATTTCATTTTTATTATTCTTATAATAAAATTTTTTCATTTTTAAATATTGCACTGATTATTTCCCATAATTCCACCAAGTTTTTGAATCAAAATTAGATTTTTGATTTTCAGCTTTTTCTTTTAATATATTTTTCTCAGTTAAACTTTCATCTGAAATAACAACTGAAAAATCTAAACCTAAGTTTTCTTTAATCTCTGGAGAATCAAATTGAGACAAATCAGTATGAGGATTTTTAGAATCATTTTCAACTGTCACTGCATCATTTACATCTTCTTTATTCTCTTTTGGCTCTAACAAATCACCATCGGGAATATTTCTAGGATTATCTGTGGAGAATATTTCCGATGGTGATGGGTAATAAAAATCTGGAACTTCATTTACATTTTCTTTATTTTCTTTTGAATCATTGATCTTTTCTTCTTTATTTAAAATACTTTGAAGATGTTGCTGATTATATAAATTTGATGAAACTGGATCAGAAAAAATTGGAACATCTTTTTGAGTAGGAATGTTCGATCCATATCCATGACATAGGGGAAAATCTTTTTGAATGGGAATATCGGTTTTAAAATTTTCATTAATGAATGAAGTAATGAAAGGTATAAGTTGAGTTAAGGTAAATCCATCATTTGAAAAAATTATTCTTGTCATTTGTTGAGTTTTAAAATAATCATTATCGATACAGAATATAATTCCGTTAAATACTTGAATACCAAACTTAATAAATCTATACATCCATGAGATTAAAAATAAGAATGAAATATCTTTTATAAACTTTGATCCATAATTAAAAATATAGGGTAATGAAATAAATAAATCACCAAATAGTGCGATAAAAGTAAATAGATACATAATCTTATGTGAGTATCCATTTTTAATACAATAGTCAATCAGTGATTTAGTTTTATTAAGAGCAAAAACAACTGATGTAGAATTAATACATATAGAAGAAAGCAATAATAAAGCGTCTGTTTTGTTCTTTAAATATGGTATTTTAAAAAATAGATAGATATAACACAAAAGACAGATCAGTCTAAGTTCCAATCCTACCAATCCAGTAGTAATTTTAATTTTAATATCACCATCTGTTAAAAAATGAAGTCCTAAAAAAGGAAGAATAATGTTCTCAATTCTGAGTCTACGACTTGTAAGGTTATCTGTTGGATTTATAATTTCTTCAATGATAGAATTAGTATCGTAACTAATATGCATTCCACCACCTAAAAGGTAAGATAATCTTTTAGATGGTATAATTTCTTCGTATTGATCTTTTAAGGGCAGATAAATAGTTTTTTGATTTTTTCTTTTAATTTGTTCTGACACTAACCCTTTTGAACAAATAAAACATTTTACATCATTTTTAATACATGTTTTGAGACAACTTAAATGATATTTATGATCACATTTAGTAGTTATTAATTCAGAAGATAATAAATTACAAACACAACATTTTGATCCATCGGATTTTTCATCGTTACTTTTTGATAAACTTTCTATTTTGTTGTAATGATTAGTAGAAGCATTAGAGATTATAGGATTAGCAAGAATTGAAGGATTAGTAGACACATGAGAGATTATAGGATTAGAGGCCATTTTTACAGAAATAAAATCTTATTTTTCATTTTTTTATTGTTTTCCAAATCTGGACGAATAATTTAGATATTCTTTCAGTTTAAACTAATTTTCTGTTAGAAGGATTATTATCTAAAAGAATGTCCAAATTAATTACATTTGTTAAAGAAGAAATGAGTTCATTAATTTTAGCTCTTTTTGGATCTTTCAAATATGAATATTCTCTGAAATATAAATCTATGTTTTGGTCATCTGTTCTAGATTTGTTGTTAAGATAGAATAGTTCAGCAGGTGTAGATCCAGTTAACATTTCATATATTGTAATTCCAAGAGACCAGCAATCACTTGCTGCCACATCTGTAGGTGATATATATCTTCTACCACCAAAATTATTTTGATATGGATCCATATAGAGTGGAGTGCCACAAATTGATGATCCATATGTCATTTCACATTTTCTACCATGACAACTCAACCCAAAGTCAATAAACTTAATATTACCAGTAGATGGATCAACCATGATATTATCTGGTTTTATATCTTTATGTACTACTCCTTTACTATGCATATCTTTAATTCCATTGTAAAGATTTATCATCATTTTCACGATAGGTGGTAATTCGTTGCTATTACTTGTAAGAAATAAACCACTTCTGTCTTTAATACATTCTTGTAATGTAATATATCCTTCATTATATTCCATTACAATATAAAAATATTCAGATTCATTTATACATTCGATGAGACATGTATAATAATTATTACATTGAGATTTTAACAAATTGAGGTTTTCATATTCCTTTTCTTCATCATCATGTCCTTGCTTTCTGATCTTCTTAACGACAACTCTATTTCTATTTTTATCAAATGCTAAGTATACAACTCCATATGAACCTCTACCCAATTCTTTAATTTCACGATAATCTTTGATAATTGGATTGCAAATTAAATATGAATATAGTTTTTTACTATTATTGTTTAAATCTAAGGTATATGTATTTAATGCCAGGTTTACTTTTGCAATATCCCTAATTGGAAGACTTTTTTCTATAATTTTATCTAGAGATTCACCATTCTTGGCTAATCTCACAAACTCGGGCCATATTACCCTTAGAACCTCTGATTCTATAGGATTAAGAAGTTTTTTATTATATAATATTTCTAAACTACTAAATGGCATTAGATGTTTCTCATTTGGTGGTGTCACATTAAATGTACTATGTAGAGTTATGTGATCAAATTTTGGATTATAGATATCTACTATGAAGAACATTTTAATAACGAAAAAATAAAGATAAAAAATGAAATTTTATCTTTATTTTTTGTCAAAAATGACAATTCAAAATTATCAAAGTGATATATATAAAGTGTTATTTTACGGAGTTTTAGAAATTAATTTTGATGAAGCGTTAGTTGAGAGATTTATCAATGAAGATAATGTTGATGAAGTATTAGAATGGTGGAACATGAATGAAGATAATTTTGATGAAGTATTAATTGATCAAGTTATGGAAGAACAAGCAAGACTTCGAGAAGAACAAATAGATAATGAGAATATGGATGAGATTGACGCAGAACTTGAAAAAATTGAATCAGAAGACGACATATTTATGGGTGTTAGTTTTAAATAAATTCAAAACTTAAGATTTTTGAAAATGAGTTGTCTCATCCTTAAAAGAAAGAAATATAATATCAATTAAATCATCAGCAAGATTTTCATCAAGTAACTCAAATTCAACGAAAATTTCCTGAATATGTTCAGATGAGAATTTTAATCCACTGTCGTTTATAGTGATGTTAGGTCCTATATTAAACTCATCTAATTTAATAAGATCTTCGATATGATAACCAATATCATCTACTCCAAATCTAACTATTCGTTTACAATTTGGGTTTTTGAGGAAATAAAAAATATTCTCAGATCCACCAGCATTTTCTACTGGTAATTCTCTCATTTCACCATTATAACATTCTTCAAAAAAGAACGGAATATTAAATTTATGTTCTTGAATGAAGATCATTATTTCATAAATAATACAACTATCATCTATTTCTTTTGGAATATCAGAATAATCTTTAAATTCACAATTTTCTTCACCTTTCATATATAATTTCCTAAGAGTAATCACTGTGTTTTTCTTTTTAAGTTCTACCTGAAGAATAAAATCAGTAGCTTCATCTGAAATATATCTTTTACCATCGCTGTCAGTTTTATATAAATCATAATTAGAAAATCGAAGAAATAGATCCAAAGGTCCTTTCTTGTGAGGTTTTGTTAGTTCTAACTGTTGACATATAGCAGCAAATGGAGTAATAGTAGTATTTCCATACGAATATGATTTATTTGGGTTCAAATCCCACAAACCATCTTTACTTCCCAATTTAATTATTAGTGCATAATTTCCTAATATACAGGAAAACATGTAAGAATCAAAGATACATTCTTTTTCTGAAAAATAAAATTTAATCAGATATTCTCTATCCATCATTGCTAAAGCTTCATGAGTTTCTTGTAAATCAATTCTTGAGTCATCAAACAATCTAAAAATCTCTACTGCTTTAGTAAAATCTTCTTTATTGTGTGCTTCATGAATTGTTTCATTTTTACCATTAATTTTAATAGAATAAGACATTTATATTATTTTCTTGATATATTTTTCATTTATAAAAATGAAATCTGTTATTACTAAACATTATTTCATGTGAAATAATGTTTTACAAAAATGAAATTTTTTCTTACAAAAATTTAATAAAATGTCTTTCGTTAAACAAACTGTTTATGCACTTGACTGTTCAGGATCAACTAATTCAGATTCAACTTATTGGAGTGTTGCTGAACGAATTCTTAGAGAAAATGAATCAAGAATTACAAAATATTTCTTATGGAATACTTTTTTGGAGGTTGCTTCACTCTCACAAACTCAATTACAAATTAAGAATAAATTAGGTGAATGGGGAACATGTCCTCATTTAATTATTCCTCATCTTAATGATGGTGATGATTTAATTCTTATTACAGATGGTGAAATAGGTCAAGATAGTCTTAGTAGAGTTAATGAACTAATGTTGACTAAAAAATTAAACTCTTGTGATGCACACATAATTTCTAGACATCCAGATGTTTCAGTTGTTTGTGGATTTACAAGAGGTATTAAATCAACTGTTAAGACCTACGGAGATGAGGAAGTAACTCTTACTTCTCTTACTGATGAAGATTTTCTTATTCTTGATCAACTTGATTTTCTTACTCTAGAACAATTTCTTTCTAAGTATGAAATTATTCGTCAAGTTCTTTTGAATAAGATGATTGGAATTAATAAAATGGATAAAAAGCTTCATGATTTACTAGTTGCTATGAAAGCAAAACTTCATAGTGATTTTATCAAAAGCCTTGATAAAGATTTTGATCTTCATACACCATTATCTGAAGGAAGATATGAAGATGCTAAGATTATTTCAAAAGCAATGATTAATCGATATTACGGAAATAGTTCTGTTAAAGAATTCTCTTCTAAATTTGATAGTTTAATTGCCATTGTATCGGGTAAAACAGATTTTAGCGTTAATCAATTTAACGCTATTAAAACAAATGCATTTTCTACAGCCGCATCTTTAGATAAAGAAGAACCTGAAAGTCTTATTATTGAGGGTATAACACTAATGCAATGTCCTATTATGATGGATGATGATGCACCTGTAATTCCAATTATTTACGGATTACCTGTTCTTTTTGGTGAGGAAAAGAAAGTTATTGACCAAATCATGAAAAACCCTCTTTCAATTCTTTCATATGAGAATATTGTTAATAAGATTATAGCAAGATTATCACAATCTATTGGTCTTTTTAGTTACTGTGAAATTTATAATACAACTAGAATTCATCCAATGTCCCGTCAAGATATTTCTGGATGTATTCCACTTGGATCTAACAAAGAATATGTAAATGAAGCATCAAATGCTATTATGAATCTCTTTACCGGTGGTAAAATTCTTGGTAATATCGATCTATACTATGCAGTTCTCTTCTTTATTATTGAAAACGTTCCATTTCTTGATAATGTTAGAGAAAATATTAAAGAACAAATGATTTATCGTATGAATAATCATAAAACATCTGCTTCTCTTTCTGGAATGAGTGATTACATTGGAACTAAAATTCTTTTTAAGGAAGCTATTTGGTTTGTTCTTACATCTGGTTCTTTATATACAGATAATGCTGTTATTCCGCTTAGACAACATGTTTTTGTTTATCATAAACTTCTTGAATTAAATAAAATGAACAAATATCCTATTTCTGAGCAAGATGCTAAATACTGTTTTCTTACAAGAAAAATGCTAACTATGTTACAAAAATGTAAGAAAGACCCTCTATTCAAGGATAAAATTCGTGCTCAATATCAACAACATATTATTATTGATGATATCTATGTGTTTTTGGATTCTCCCATTGACATGTTAAATGAAGAAAACGTCAAGCTTAACTATGCTATTTCAACTGTAGTTAACGCATCAAAATCAGCATCATCTATCTCTATTAGTGATATTCCTTCATCTGTTATTCTACCAGTTGAGATTGATACCTGGAATTTTGGAAAAGAATATAAACATTATCCGTGTAAAATTTCATCTAAAACCTGCCGTCCATTATATCATGTATCAAATATAAAGACATGGGAAGAATCATACAATGAATTTTATAAATCATACAAGATGTTATCTTTGAATAAATATTTTGGTGATTATGTTTGTGACAGAAAAAAATATCCCACAGTGTCTAATTTTATCTTGTATATTTGGAAGCGTGAAACTGGAAAAGGTGAAACTACACTTCCAAGTACAATTGAAAGATCATGTATTGATGTAATCTATGACTATTCTGACGTTATGAACTCAACTACACCTACTAAATTTGCAGATCGGTTTATTGCTTCAGTTTCCAGAGTAAAACGTATTAAGATGGAGGTTTAATTTTTACTAAAAATAGTCATTAATTGAAAATATAATAATTGTATATAGTTGTCATTTAAAAATATAAATTTATATTTTTTGTTAGAAAGACATTGATATGATATTATCAGTTGAACTTTAATTGTTATTTACATCACGAATATAAGCAGAAACTTCATCACAAACATATTTTTTACCAAAAATATCTGCTTTATCTAAATCATAATCGGAATACTCTAGGAAATAATCTAATATTTCCTGCTTATTAGGACCATTTAAAAATAAGTTTTGACAAGTAGCACCAAATGGAGTAATAGTACTCACTCCATAAGGATATGTTTCATTAGCTCTTAAATTAGTTTCTCCTCTGTAATTAGATAGTTGAAGAATCAGATCATAATTTCCTAGTAAACATGCAAACATATATGAATCAAAAATACATTCATGATTTGATATATAAAATCTAATCTGGAAGTCTCGATCAAGTTTTATAATATCTTGATGTGTTTTTTTAAGATTAATCTTTGAGTCATCAAATAAACTAAACATCTCAACAGATTTTTTAACATTGTTAAGATTATCAACTACAAAAAGTTCTGCTATTTTTCCATTAACTCTGATGAAGTATGACATTTTATGAAAATCATGTTAAAATCTTTTCATTTTTCTAAAATTTAAAAATATCCCATGACTAACCATCAAAAAGATTAAAAAATTTATTTTATAATAGTAATAAAATGGCGGAACCAAATATTGATTCTTTAGAATTAAGGGTAACAACGCTCCAAAATGAAATTAACGAGTTAAAAAAGTTAGTTTTCTTATTAAACGGTCAAACTAAGAAACACATATCAGAACCGCTTTCATTTGGTGATAAAATAGCTATCGGTACTGATGCAGGTAAAATTGATCAAGATAGTTATGCAATTGCAGTTGGTGCAAATGCGGGTAATAATAATCAAAGTGAATATGCTATTGCATTGGGTAGAAATGCTGGATCTGATACTCAAGGAACACTTGCAACTGCAATTGGTTCAGGTGCTGGTAGTTCCAATCAGAAATGCTGGATCTGATACTCAAGGAACACTTGCAACTGCAATTGGTTCAGGTGCTGGTAGTTCCAATCAAGGACAAGATGCCGTCGCAATGGGTTCAAATGCTGGATCTATATCACAATCTAATTCTGCCGTCGCAATTGGTTTAAATGCCGGTAATAATAATCAAGGTGGAAATGGAGTTGCTATTGGTCGTAACGCAGGTAAGATAAATCAAGGAACAATGGGAATAGCAATTGGTAATGGTGCTGGATATGAAAATCAAGGAAATCTTGGTATTGCAATTGGAAAAGATGCACAAACTCCTAATGAATACTCTATTTATATCGGTCAGAATATGGCAGGACAGCCTATGCAAGGTTATCCGGTTAGTGGTAGTAGTATTGTATTAAATGCAACTGGTGTAACTTTACATCCTAGTCCTGATGGTCTCTTTGTAAAACCTATTAGATATTCTGAACAAATTGATTTTAGTCATAAACAACTTTTTTATAACCAAGTTACAGGTGAGATTATAGCTTGTCCCTTAAATTCTGGTTAAGACATATAACTTTTGAAATAATATATTTAAGTAATTACTTAAATAATTTTTATATATTCATATTGATTTTTGTAAGGGATAGTATTTCATAATAACATTACAAATACGATTTACAAAAACATCAACTAAAAATGCGATGTAATGATTCCTTGGATATTTAGGATCATAATAAAACCCATAAGACATATAACTAATTGCAAAATCTTGATCTGATAATTTCATATAGTCTCTAATTAGTGATGCAATCATTTTAATAGGGGATGAAAAATGAACTCCATGACATCTTGAGAATTGAGGTTTATATCCTAAATCTGAAAGTCGAGGATCACTAATAATATTTAAATTTCCAACGTAAAAGAGATAGTCAAATTGCATTTCTAAACCCTTTTCAATATAATAACAATAGTCAATTGATTCCTTCAGCGGATCGGCATCCCAAAGAGAAAATTCACGACATTTATTTCCTACATTCTCATCTTTACCAGTTTCTATTTCATGTCTTGTTCTTACGATTAAATATTCTAAACGTTCACCAGGTTTAACTGGCATTCCTAGTTTAGTAAGATTATTAGCGAATACGTTCATAAAATAATTCTCATTTGCATAATTACTACCCAACTCAGTTACACGACATAAATCTTTTGGATCAAATCTATCACTAAGAAAATCACAAATTCGTTTTGATAATGAATTTAACATATTAACAATATGATCCATAAAAATAACTTTATTAACAAGATCATCATATACAACGTTTGCGAATTGAGAGTTACCCTTTTTAGATGTTAAAATTCCTTTTGTAGTAAGTTCTGGTTTTCCATCTTCAAGTTTAAAGGGACCATTCTTTTTAATCTTTTCAAGATTCATTTCACGATGAGCTTTAATATAATATTTAGGTTTTAAAGGACACATTTGGCAACAATTTTCACATTCCATAGTCAAAGGTGATCTAAAAACAGCTTCAATAGCAGGAATTATAGTTCCATCATCAAGAACTTGTTCAGGTCTACCATTAATAGTATATTCCATTTCATCAGCAATTTGTTGAAGATTAATTTTACCTGAAAGAACATCTTCATCATTAATATCCAAACAAACCATTGAACTATCTGTGTCATTATAAACAACTTTAGCTCCAAGATGTGCGAATTTTTTAGTAAGGACATCATTTGCAATTCCAATTAATTTACGACCAAGAGCAGTTGTACAAATAGCGACTGGTAATGCTGGTAACATACCTGTAGGGACACCATTAAAACCGTATCCAGAGTTTGCCATTACTTTAACAGCTTTTTGACTCGCATCATAAACATAAATCAAAGACTTATTTTTATCAAAATCCTCTTTTGTGAAATCACGAAGCTCATATATAAACATTTTTCCGGCAATCTTTTCATGAAACTCATCAAGCTCTTTGTTTAATTTTTTATTGATACTATTTTTATCGAGATTCTCACTAAGATCTACACTGTTTTCAATTTCTTTAATTTTTTCTTCAATTGAAGTCATCTTCTCCTTAATATCTTCAATCTCTCTTCCAATTTTTTTAAAGTCTTCTTTGTTGTAGTTTTTATATTTTTCAATATTCTCGCATTTTTTCATATCTTTTTTAACAAGTTTACGTTCTCCTACCCATTTACGTTCGAGAAGAGGCATAATACCTTCATATCCAGGTGTTCCATCGGCAAAGACTTTTCTAATAACTCTTACTTCATATCTACGAATTACAGTTTGTTTTTGAGTTAAATCTTCTGGATCGATGTCAATATCTTCAGATGAATTTTCAGGATTAAAGTTATAACGCTTAATTTCCTGACGACCAAGATGATAAAGAGTTGATAAATCATCTTGTGTAAATTTAATAGGATAATTACTCATATAAAGTAAATATTTATCTTCAAGATCTTTACGATATGATGCCGATAACGCTTCAAAAGGTTCTTCTTGTTCAAAATCAATTGATTCATATGTACCCTCAGGAAATCTAGGCCAATCTTCTATTTTAATAATAGAGTCAATTGATAGATTATAAGCTTGCATAATAGAAGGATAAAGAGATGAAAAATCTAATGTGTAAACATATTTATAAACTCCAGGAATCGGTTTTGCAACAAAACCGCCCTTATAATAGTAATCAAAATACTGAGGATTAGATAATACTATACCTTGTTTATAACATTCATCTGCTATGTTAGAATAACAACGAATTTGTTCACCTCTTGTAAATAATTCTAATATTGAAACACCCGCAGCACTTGATAAAGATGATAAATGATACCATAGTTTTCTATTATCAAATAATTTTATGGGAAGTATAGAATCCTGAACACAATAAGCTGCAACTTTTGTCATTTTATCAACCGCACCAGGATCATTTCTCCACATTGCTTCATAAGTCTCAAACATATATTTAGCTGTAACTGGATGTTTTCCTTCACCAAGATAAGTTTGGCATACATATTCCATTGTATATTTGCGTAATTTATATAATCTTTTAATATTAGGTAAAAGATCAAATGGAATTCTTCCTTTATGTCTCAAAAATACAATATTATTTTTACCTGCTCCAGAAGATGACCAATTTAATTCAAAAATAGAAGAAACGTCACGCTTTAGACGACCAGTATTAGGAATATCTTCAACTGAAATATCATTTCTTTCAAATCTTCCAATCAAATAAGGATAATCAAAGCTTGAGGTATTATATCCCATAACCATATCAGGATCAAGATAACGAAACATTCTAGCAAATCCTATAAGTAAATCACGTTCTGTTTCATATTTTATAACTTCACAATCCGCTAAAAGAGGATCGTTTTCATCACATTCACCATGTATAAGACAATATTTCCTCATTGTTTCTGGACGATTCATATATTGAAAGACAACTGATATAAGATATAGTTCATCATATAATCTTCTGTGATTAGGCATTTGTTTATGATTTTTTGAATACATTTCACCATCCCATGACATAATTTTTGGACATACAAACCAATCTCTACATTCTGTATCCGGTACCTGCTCCATCGTTTCATAGTTGATAATATATTCTGTAAGAGGATCATCTGAAACTCGTAATGAAGATTCGATTGGTACTTTTTTTCCTTTTACTTTAAACCATTTTGTATACTTACATTTTTGTTTTGACATCATTCTTCTTGTTGTTGTAATTTTGTTTTCATGCATTACAAATTGCATATAACCTTCACCTTTAACATAAACAGGATATTTAATAGTATCTAATAAATCATTACGACCTTTTAATGTATCAAAGAAAACATAAAGATAAGGCTTTTTCTTACCTGTATAATAGTATATATCTCTGAACTTTCCGTAATGGAAATCAAAAGGAATCTCTTTTGCAACATTTTTTCTAAACCTGGTGCTAGTTCCTAATTTATGACATAAAGATTCAAAAACTTTTTTTGAAAGCTCTTCATCCCAAGATATAAAGTTTTCTGGTTCATATGTTGTTTTTTTAAAATCTCCATCATCAGATGGAATTTGTCTGAGATTATGACTTGGAAGTTCTAAACAACAATAAACTCTAAAATTTGTTACTCTAGCTAAACATGTGTCGGATTTTTGATTATGACACCACATATGTATATTAAGTCTACCCGTCTCTTCAAAGTCATCATTTTCATCGTATTCAAAAGTTTTTAAATAAAGTGTCTCTTCTTCACCTAATGGATTATTTAAATCATCTAACGGATATGGTGGACGTGACATTTAATTATTTAATTTTTTCACTTATTTTCATTTTTCTTTTTGGTAGTTTTTGATATGAATAATATATTTTAACAGAAATGCGATAAATTGAAGAAAAATTACACAAAATCTTCAAAGATGTAGGTTCAATTAAGTGCAAAAAATCAAAAATTTGATTACTTTTATATAACTAGCAAATATATTTATAGATTGATACCAAATGGTAAAGATTTTTTATCGAGAGAATTTATTTATAATGATTGTTTATATCCAGAGGTTTGTGGAATAGTAGATCACTCATCCTTTAATTATAATGAAGAAGGATCTGAGATTTGGTATTACTCTAATCTGAAAGAGGACATTTTAAAAACAACTAGTCGTGGAGTTACTTCTTTTTGAAGATGTTATGATAATTTTCAAAAAGAATTCAATCTAACCATCAGATAATAAATTTTCAATCTATGATACAACAACTCTAATAAGAGTATTAGTTGATGAATTTTGTTTTTATGGATTTTTTGGTATTTACATACTTTGTGATATTGAAGTAATAATTTTACATTCAGGGAAATCTGTTCTAATATATCATATTGGTGTAGAATCTGGATAATTTTTATGATATTTGATCATAAAAGTACAATAAAATAAAAATTTTTATTTTATAAAAAATGTCAAACACTCCGCATTTTAATATAATTCAAAATACCAAAAGTGAAGCTCTTCGCTCTTATATATCTGCTTTTTTTGATCCCAAAAATCTAAAATTAATGCAACACTTAATTGTTTTAATTCTTAAATATAAAAATCAATTAACAGTTGAAGAAAATGAAATTCTAAATTCTAAAGAATTTAATGAAGTAATGTTTGGAGTAGAAGATTTTTCAACTTTACTTCAGCCTAAACAAGAAAATATTCCAAAATTGGGTTCTGGATTAAAACAGAAAATTATAGATTTAAGATCAAATGAAGAACAAAATGTTCCAAAATTGGGTTCTGGATTAAAACAGAAAATTATAGGTTTAAGTTCAAATGAAGAACAAAATATTCCAAAATTGGGTTCTGGATTGAAACAGAAAATTATAGATTTAAGATTAAATGAATAAGAAAATAATATTAAATAATACTAATAAAAACAGAAAATTAGTTAATGAGTAAAAATGAATGTTAAAGTATACTTCTATTTTAGATATTTCAAGAATGTCATTTTCCAATATTTAGGATTAATTTTTATTACAACTATAAAAGTTTTAAGATTGTCAAAATTTTTTACCATAAACTTTTTTCTTAATAAATTGGTGGATCAATGTGTACCACAGATGGTAGATCTTATTAATAAAGGAGATATAAAATACACATCTGAAAATAAAATACTATATAATAAAATATATCCGAGACATAATTTATATCCTAATAAAGAAATACTATTTCTTGGTGGAAAAAATAGCATTATAATAAACAATGAATTTTCAAGAAGAATATCAAATTTTCTTGGAATAAGAGTATCAACACTTCAATACGGTGGATACTATGGTTCTGGTAACTATAAGGAACTTACAGATATAAGTTATATGGAGAGTATTTTAGAAGTATATAACACGGTAAAAAATGAATCTGAAATATATATTATAGGATATTCATTAGGATGTTATGGTGCATATTATCTAAATGAAAGAGATACCGTATTTTTAATTTCACCATTTTACTCACTTGAAAAATCTCTTAGAAATGTAATAAGTATTAAATCTTTTAATCTTAATGAACTACTTAAAAAGAAGAAAACAAAAAAAGTAATAATAAATACATATAAAAATGATATTGTTACTCCATCTTACCATCTTACTGATAATTTTATAGATGATGGAATTGAGATAATAAAAAGAAACGGAGTACATATAACGGGAATTTCAGATGACCTATATATCTCTATTAAAGATTATATTGATAAATATTGAAATAATTTGCTTAACTTTTATATATTATATTTTTGATACAATAAAAATTAAAGATCGTTATTCGATATACGTGTAAATTTTCTAAACCATAAAAGTTTAGAAAAAAGTAAACATTGATAAAATATTGTAATTAAAATATTTACAGATTTAAATATTTAAAATTTTATTTTTATTTTATAATAAAATGACGTCTCAAACACCAACTTTTGATAGTCTACCCACACAAAATCAACACCAAATCAAAGGTTTTGTTGGACAAAACCTTGATTTCAGAAACACAACTTTATTAAAAAAAATTTGTGTTATCATATGTAAACACAAAGGTTTACTTACATTTTTTGAGTCCGAACAATACTCAAATCCAACGGTTGATAAATGTATAAATGATTTAAGTAATCATAGCTTTCAAAATAATCATACTGTTAAAACAAATCTTATAGACCTTGATCATATATCACGTACTCAATATTGTCCTTCATTTGAACAAATTAGAGTAGCCACAAGTGAAAAACTTATTTCATTCATTAAACAACACATTCAAAGTGTTAGCCATAGTTGTTTATTGGAGATTGGATTAGAAATTATATATTTATCAGCAAATCTCCATGATAATCTCAGTCCATCAGAAAAGAATGTTTTGTATCAAAATCATAAAGTGACAGAATTTCTTGTGAGTGAAAATCCTGTGGAGAAAAAAGTTTTATTTATTATAGACCCACAAAATGACTTCCATGACGACGGTAGTCTTGCTGTACCTGGTGCAAATGAAGATTCTATTAGAATTGGTGAATTAATTGAAAAGAAGGGTGAGATTTTTGATGAAATTGTTGTAACGTTGGATACTCATCCAGTTCATCATATTGGTCATTCACATTATTGGACAAATTCTAATGGTGAATCACCATCAGAATTTACAACAATTACTGAAGAAGACATTAGAAAACGAATTTGGTATCCTGTGGATCAATTGAAATATGATTATGCCATTCAATATGCCCATAGTCTTGAAAAAGAAGGTAAATTTAAGATTTGTATCTGGCCTTATCATTGTTTATGTGGTACACATGGTCATTGTGTCTTTCCTTACTTAAACGAAAAGCTTTTTAATTGGTCAAAAAAGTATAAAAAGGATGTTCACTACTTTATGAAAGGTCAAAATCCTGACACTGAAATGTATTCTGTTTTTAGAGGTGAAGTTGAGATTAAACAAGACCCAAGAACCCATTTTAACATGGGATTAGTTAACCTTTTAGCGTCTAAAAAACTTGAGGTTTTAGTTTGTGGTCAAGCATTATCACATTGTGTTAATTACTCTGTAACAGATCTTTTATGTAGTCACACATTTCCTGCTAACAGGTTAACACTTTTAGTGGATGGATCATCACCTGTCACTGGCTATAAAGAAAATGGTGAAAAGTTTATAAAAAAAATTGTACTTAATGGAGTTAAGCTTGGAAAGACAACTGATTATCTTTAATTTTTTAACGTGTATTTTATTTGAAATTTCAAATAAATTTTTATCCGCAGAGTGATATCTTGATAAGAACAATTAATTTATTATCATAATAGAAATTGAGTTTATAAGTTCTCAATATATTTTAATCATCTTTTAAAACTCTTTAAGAATTGTTTATTTCTAAAATATTTATTAAATGAAAAAGTAAACTTTAACTTTTTAATGCTATATTATTGTTATTCTAAAATCCTCCACCTCCAAAATCAGGTTTTCTATGTGTAGTTTTTTCAGACTGAAGTTTCTTTACTTGTTTATCATTCTCTATAATTAGTCTTCTTAAAACATTAAGACATTCAATAGAACAAAAAGTTTGATTCATAAGTGAAAAAAAATCACTACCTACTATATTCTTACTACATGAATTACAAATACGATCCATTTACAATAAATATTTATTGCAAATTTTTCATTTTTTCACTTGTTGCATTTTACGGTAATTCATTTTTAAAAGTAAGCAAAATAATTAAGAGTAAATTTTTGCCGTTCAAAATAAAGAGTGAATATATATTCAGTCTTTAAAAATGAAATAACTCTTCATAAAAATGATAAAATGTATTCTAAGATTTTTACAATTTTTTTCTCCTTATTGGTTATTCGTGTCTTTTCTAATAATGAAAAAATTAGAATTTCCGAAATCTCTTGGGGTAAATATCTTTCAATGTATAGCGATTTAGAAATAAAAGAAGATTCATATATTAACTTTAAGAATAACATAGATAGAGCTACTAAATATGAATCTGTTACAAAAACTTCTGTTAATGTTACACCATTTCTACACATTGCGGATCATTTATTTACTAACATCTTTACTGCGGCTCACAATTATTATAAAAAAGTAGAAGTTACCCCATCAAAATCAAAAATTACATCATCATTACCATTAATAATTCCTAATAATTTTCAATTTAGTTGGATTGAAAAAGGAATTGTAACATCTAATAATAATTATAATTTTGAATCATGGATATATCCCGTTAAAAATTTAATTGAATCAATTTATTATATAACATATGGATACAATATTAATTTGGATATGATGAACATTTTAAAATGTTCAAATGAACAGGCACAGGTAGAAAATGATTATTTTATTTCACCTTATCATTTTTTACAATTCTCAATTAATAATTTAATTCTTTCATCTGATTATAAGAGAACTCAGGGAAATATTTGTATTTCAAGTTCTAAATTTGATTCAAATGAATTAACAGATATTGATAATTTTTTAATCGGAAATGTTGGAAAGATTACAACTGATGTTAATATTTATAGAGGACCAATTGTTGTTGAATTATCATTAGATCAAAATAAAATTAAATATTATGATGAATCAATATTAAAGATAGAAAGATTAAATGAAACTGCTAACTATTATGGACTTATTGTAGGATATGGAAAAGAAAATGATGAATCATATTGGCTTATTCAAACATCATTTGGTTCATCGTGGGGAATTAACGGGTGTTTTAAACTGAGTATAGATTCAACATCAATTCTTACATACTATCAAATTATTTTTTAAGATTTTTAAATGTATAAGACGCTACACATTTCAATAAAAAATCAAATATAGATTTACGTTAAAAATAACAAAAGAAAATCTTTTCTTTTGTATTGAAGAGCTTAAAAATATTATTTTAATTTTTTATTGATCAAAAATAATTTTTCACTCAAAAATGAACAAAAAATTTCTCCAAAAAACATCGCCTATAGCTATGGGGAGACCCTATTTTTGACCCCCGAAGTAGTAGGTCTCACTGTACTCAGGACGCCTTGAAAACATACGCGGAGGGCTAAAAATAAAATTTTGAACCCTATTTTTGAAGAAATTTTTGAATTTTTGTCACATTTTTACCCCTATTTTAAAATTTTTAAACTTATTCATTGTATCTTCTACCTTCAGTAAATCCGATATAAATATAATGATTCATCGCTTCAAATCTAGTCATAAATCTGAGATCAGGATTCCACTTTTTGTAATTTTCAGCATCAAAGTCATATGGTAATGCTGAAAATTTAGGTCTTATTACAAAAACATCATTTATTTGTATAGGTTCGTAAAGATTAGTATTATATGCAGTAATATTATTTCTAACGCATAAAGCAAAGTATCTACCAATAGTTTTTATTTTAAATTTTTCTATTATTAAATTATACACAAATTCAGGTGTAACCCTCATAAAAATATCTAAAGAAATGTCTGATGAAGAAACATAATCATTATATCGTAAACCTATTTCATTCATTAGAATATTAATATCAGTTGTTTTTCCTAAAAAATATGTATCATTATGCATTATAAGTTCTTCCTTAAAAAAGACGGGTTCTGTATAAAAAATATCAAACCTGAGAATCATTGTATATTCAAAGTATCCGTATTTGTTTTTAATATTATTTAATTGATATCTTCGAAATTGTGCTCTCGTATTAAAACAAACATTTTGGCTTTCTGTAAAAGTCTTAAATTTTTGATACTCTCTCTTTTCATATTCTTTTATATTATTACTAAACTCAGATGTTCTTCCGAGGTATAATAATTTACTCCCAAAGAAATCTTTAATGTTATTTAATTTTTCATCAATATCGACTTCGTTTTCATCTGACAGAAGTACAAATATAGAGTAATTTGAAAGATAGTTTAAAATATTTTCTTTTATTATATTTTTACAAAAGTCAAAAGTCCTATATGAACCAGATATACATATCGCCGTTTGATTGTCATAGATTTCATTTCTTGGAATTCTCTCTATGTCTAATTTTTTATAAATACTAGCAAAGTCCATTTTTTAACATTTTGAATATATATTTTTATATATTCATTGTAATGAGAAAATTATAAGCTTAACATTTTCTCAAAAAATGTTAATAAATTTGACAATTCTTCATTAATGCTCTTAATTTCAGTTTTTTGATCTTTGTTGAAATCTATTATTTCAGATTCAACTATTTCAAGAATATTTTTTGAATCTTTAATTTTTATACAATCTTTAAGATCATAGCTGGTAAATTCACAATCATATTCAATTAATTTTAGTCCAGATGCTATCATTTCAAATCCTAATCTACTTGGATTTGTATTGCTAAAAACAATTCCTACCTTACAATTATTATATAGATCGTTTAATTCTGAAATCTCTAGTTTTCCATGATTTATAACATTATCTTTATTTATATCATCAGGAAAAACATTACAAACGTATTTTTTTGAAAGAATAGAAACAATCTCTCTAATTAATTCTGGACATCTTCCCGGTTTATTTTTATAATATGCAATTACTATCTCATTTTTTCTGTTAGATTTTTTATCATAATAAGTTTCAGTATCAACTCCTAAAAAAGATCCATTAACATTAAATCCCATATTTAAAAACTTCTTTGAAAGATATGAAGTGACACAAAAGTATGAAAAATCTTTTTTATAAGTTGATTTGACTTGATTTTGTAAATCTTTATTATTTGGATAAAACAGATATTCTTCATCTTGAATAATATATGCTATTTTATCAGACATTATTCTATTATCATATACAGCATTTGATATTTGCCATGCATTCGCTACGACAACAGAATACCATTTTTGACAATTTAAACCTAAAAAGAAATTATAATCTTTTACATTAATTTCTCCATATGAATCCACAAGAGATACAATATTTTCTATAGTGTCATTTACAACAGAATATCCAAAACATGTATTTTGATCAAAAGAAGACTCTCCAAAATATAAATCAACACTAATTCCATTTTTTGTTAAATGATTTATGTATCTCAGTAAAGTCCTGTATCCACCTGATATATTGTTCCTCGATATAATTAAAAAGAAAGCTACTTTTGAATCTCCTATATTTTTATTAACAATACATTGTCTTCTTTGTAATTTCTTTTCACAGAATATTCTATTTTCTTTATCTTTATATTCATTATAATGATTTATTAGTTGAGTTTCATTTAATTTTTGAAGATCGATATTACATTTTTTATATATATCTGGTGAAAATATGAGACTACTATCTATAGAATTTGTACTTCCATCTTCATCAATTCCGATAACATTTCCTCCCATTGATTCACAAATTAAACCAAAAAGATATTCCCAAGAATGTACTTTTCGTGGAACATTGTTTACGTTATAGCCACATTCAAGTATTGAGAATTCATATTCTAAATTTATCTTCTCAAATATTTCTAAGAAACTGCGATTTCCAGCAAAAATAGTACCTGCTATAAAGTAACTAGTTTTTCCATATTTTGATACATAACATGGATTTTTAATCCTGTGAAATTCATTAATTCCAGAATTTATCCAATGTTTCTTAGCCATTTCATTATCCATAAAATTAAGATCATCTTCATATCTTTTATAAAATTCAGGATTAGTAATAAGTGAGTTTCTATCAAAAAATTTTCCATTATTTAGTATCATATCATTTATATCATATATGTAAGTATCTGAGTAATCTTCAATATTAATATTAAGGTTATTTCTTGAAATAATATCCTTAATATAATGTCTATTTATCATTTTGTTATTCTTATATCTATATTTATTTGATCCAATAATTGTAGGGTTATTATTATCTAAAATTTCTGATAAATCATTTTTTAATATTGGTGCTATCATTTGATTTCTCCATTCCTGCTTCGTTTTAGTATGAATGAAGTAAATTTTTTCGATCATTTTATATTCCAGGCTTTCTATGATCGATTTTATATTAGTAAGAAATCCACCGATATCAGCACCAATGTTTGAAATAACATTTACTCGAGCATTTTTTAAAAGGTTTAATATCTTTGTTTTTACATCTTCTGAATGGCAGGATACAAAAACAATTAAATTTTTTTTAGCAAAGAATGAACTATATAAACTAATAATATCACTAAAGATATCTATATTTCCACAATGAAAATTAACTGCTATATATTTCTGGGTGAAAATTGTTTTGAATATTTCTTCTGATGATTTCATTCCAATTTCTTCTAAACTCAACGAAACTTCATCAGTATCTAATTCTGTTGATACATATGTTATTTTATTTTGAGGTTTTGTGTAAATAGAAAAATTACATAAATTTATATCATTCCATGATTTAATAAGTTTTAGAACATCATGTATTAAAATTTCAGATAAAGGTGGAATTAATTTAATCAAAGTATTATCTTTCTTTTTTAGATATTTCTCTCTTCTCATTAGAAAGAATAAATATCTTATAAAAGTCTCGTAATCATTACATATGATGGAAATGTTTTTATAATATTCTCCGATAATTAAATCAGATATTTTAAAAATACCTTCGGTCAACATTGTAAATACATTTATTGAACGATTATTTTTCAAAATTATAATTTTATCTTTTTTTGGAAGAATATCTATCTCATTGTATAATTGATTAAAATCTTCATCTGTTGAGAAATCTCCGTTAAAGATAGAAATATTCATTTTTTATATAAAATAATATAAAAATTAATATATAAAAATGGATTACGAAGTAATCATATATTGCGGCGGAAAGTGTGCAAGTTCATCTTTAAAGAAAACTTTCACTCTAAAAAATTACAAAACAATACATCTTCATTCCGATGCAAATTATAAAGAAAGATTTCCCCGTCTTATTAAAAATACAGGTAAAAAGACCGTAAAAGACTTAATAAAAATACAAAGTAAAAAAAATGTTTACATTATTGATGTTTATCGTGATCCAATTGAAAGGTTAATTTCATCTTTTTTCCAAAATATCGTTAATCATATTTCATCAGACTATCAAAAATACGACCGTAACATTTTAATGAATTTCATTTTCAAAAATATTAGATTAGAAGATTATCATCCACTTGATGATGATTTTCCTGAATTTTTTAATAGTTTTGACTTGTCTTTAGATTATAAAGTTGTAAAATATAATAATTTAACATTTATAAAGTTAAAATTCTCAAGTATTGAAAAATGGTCAGAGATTCTTTCCAATATTATTGGAGAAGAAATTAAAATGGAAAAAGATAATTTATCTTCAGATAAAGAGTATAAAGAATATTACCAAAACTTTAGGGAAAACATACAAATTCCAAAATCGTTACTTGATTATTTTATAAATTTAGAAACCTTTAAAAGGTATAATTCACTTGAAGAAATAGAAAAGTATACACAAAAGTGGAAATTACAAACAATTAATGATGATGTTTTCTTTGAAAAATTAAAATGCTCTAATTTTGTAAATTTACCCAAAAATTTTGATTGGAGGGCTTACATTTTATTAAACCCAGAAATTAGTCATTGCTATAATTCAGAACATGATGTGAAGTATTATTACGAATTATTTGGACATAAAGATTTTCCTTATTTTAATAACGAAAAAATAATTCATAATAAAATGATCAAGATAGACACTGAGATAATAAATTCATTTAACAAAAAACAAAAGAATGAACTTAAATCATCTTTTGGAGAATGGATTAATGATGTTGAAGAGATTAAAAAATCCTACCATGAAGGATTACCATTCGAGCATATTATTATTAAAGACTTTTTAAATAAAGATCTTGCAAATAAAATATCTGAAAGCTATCCAGATGATATAAACAAATGGCATCACTATAATAATCCTATTGAAGTTAAATATGCTTATGATGACTTAGATGTAATTGATGAATCAATTAAAAATTTATTTTACATTCTATCAACAGATTTTATAGCAAGTATTTTTTCATCAATCACAGACATTAAATTAGAGTGTGACCCATATTTACATGGAGCAGGTCTTCATATGCATCCTAGAAATGGAAGACTTGGAGTTCATCTTGATTATGAAATTCATCCCGTATCATTTAAACAAAGAAGTCTTAATATTATACTATATCTTTCAAAAGATTGGAGAGAAGAATGGGGTGGAGAAACTGAACTGTGGGATAATAATTGTAAAAATGCAGTTTTAAAATCACCAGTTGTTTTTAATACAGCCATTATTTTTAGAACAAATAACATATCATGGCATGGTGTACCTGAAAAGATAAAATGTCCGGAGGGAGTTTTTAGAAAGTCTTTTGCTTATTATTATGTTACTAATGTCAGTGAAGAAGACATTCATAATAAATCAGAACTCAGACAAAAAGCAACATTTGTTGCAAGACCTAATGAGTTAAATAAAGATAAATTGGAACCTTTTTACAAAATAAGACCTGTTCGAAGAATTACAAATGAAGACATAACTGAACACTGGCCAGAATGGAATAGAGAGGAATTTTAAGGCTCTTATTCAGAAATACGATAATTTTCAAATTCTTCGTTATTTACTACGTGATAACTTCCATTAATGTTGTTAATTGTATTAATAATAATTCTTTCAAATGCATGTTCTATCATTCCATCTGGTAACCCCTTTTTACCAAGTTGAGTTGCAAAGTTATTTCCATGTAACTTATTTTTCTTATATGTTCTAAACATCCTCTCATCAGATCTATAATGCATACAATATCTATATCTAACCCAATTACAATCAAATGAATTTTCATCGTTAAGTCTTTTGTACAAATCATCATTACCAAATATTTTTTCACAAATTTTTCTATCTAATAGATAGAAATTTCCTTCTACAAATAGATAATCTCTATACTTTATGTCAAGAAAATTATGTAGATAATTAATATGATGTTCATTTATACCCCAATTTGATAAACTATTTATATCATTAATGTTACTGATAGATTCTATATTTTTATTTTTATAGATTAAAAGATTTGGAAAAACACCATTTCCTTCGTATTCAGTTAGAAATTTTATACCATTTTTGTCAACTAATAATTTCTTTAAATATAGGTCTCTTTTATATTTATCAGACTTACTGTGTAAAAATAAAACATGTGTATATTCTTTATCTTTTAAATAATCGATGACAATCATCTTTGGACCTATATCAGCTCCTCTATTTGGAACTTTGATAATAGTAAACTCTAATAAATTATTTTTATTTTCCCCAAATGAGTAAGTTATAATAATTGAAAATAAGTTATTGATGATATTTATGTAATCATTAAACCATTCTATATTTTCTAAGTTCATACAATGTATATGACATATTCTTGATTTCATATTGAATTCTTGTTCAACATTATATTCCATTTAATTTATATTTGTGTTAATTATTTTTTATATTTATTTAAAATCTCTAAAATTCTACTATTTGTTGAATAAAAACCCTGGACTTCAAATGTTTGATCAGTTGGAGTAGCTTCTTTTTCATCTTGAACTAAAGGAGCATACAAAACATTTGTATTTTCATCTGTTTTATTTTCATTAATATTTGTTTTATTTAAATTTATAACTTGATCATCATCTTTATTAGCTTTTTCAGTTAAAGATATTTTTTCATCTTGATAAGTACTTTTAGAAAGTGTGTCTGGATATAAAGTAGAATTTTCAACTTTTTTCTCAGTTGAATTTTCGTCTTTATTATTTTTCACTTGTTCTTCTCTTGGAATTCCATCAATAAAAGATTTTCCTAAATCAATTAAATCTGCAAAACTTAAAATAAAATTCTTGACTATATTAGCATCATCTTCTTTAATTTTAGGATAAGAATCATCTATATATTTTTTGTAATTATTAAAAATACATCCGTGTGCTAAGTTAATTTGTTTTAAGATATCAGTATATTCTTCATTACATTTTAAAAAAGCAACTGAAAGAGTGTATAAATTGTTCTTTATTTCTAAATTTTGAGAGTAATTTTCATCTAACATTTTATCAGATTCTTCAGAAATAAGTTTTAACTCCTTATATTCATCAGAATTATTATCTTTATCATTCATAAGGATTTGCGTCAAAACTTTTAAAAATCCAGAAACCCAATGTTTTTTGCTATTTGGATTTTCAATAAATATTCTAAGCTGATTTTTAATTGACTCATTAGTAAATTTAAGATAAGATGCAAATTTATTAAAATCTTCAGGATCAATAACCTTCTTAAGGGCTTTTCCATAAGTTTCATCAAATTTGGATTTAAATTCTCCGTTATCCTTAATATTGCACGCTTCTAAAATTTTATCAAAAATAATTTTAACTGCTTCGGTGTAAAAATCCATATTTTTATTTTGTTTTTTGATTTAAAAATAAAAATGTTGGTTTTGAATAACTTTATGAATAAAATTTTAGCTAGATACGTTATATATACTAAAATACTCCAATGGGTAAATTTTGATTTTTTATCATTTTTAGGTAAAGATGTTAATTCTTTCCTAAGAAAGTTTACAGATAATGCTCCTTATACTACTGAAGATATAGATTATGAAGCTTTAGAAAGATTAAAAACTTTAGGAAAGAAATACAATATATCAATTGGTGAAATTCCAATAAATTCTGGAACCGTTTCTTTGGTTTTCAGAGGAACTATTACATGTGATGATAAAGATAGACAAATTGCAATTAAACTTCTTAGGAAAAATATTAAGAGTAAAATAGAAAGTTGTGTTAATAATGTTGAATGGATTCTCTCATTTTTAAAATATATACCTATTGTAAATACGCTTGATTTGGATATGATATTCACAGATTTTAAAGGAAATCTTATAGGACAAACAGATTTTGTAAATGAAGCTAAAAATATTAAAATGTTTAATGATAAACTCTGTAAACATCAAAAAATTAAGACTTTTAAATTCATAGAAGAGCTTTCATTTGAAAATCTTATTGTTATGGAGTTTGTAGAAGGAATAAGTATTTTTAAACTTAATGATATTGACAAAAGATCTTTTGCAGAATCTTTATCAGTAACAATCTTTTACTCCCAAATGAGAAAACAATTATTTCACCTTGATTTACATCCTGGAAATATATTGTACACTCCTGATAAAAAAATATGTTATTTAGATCTTGGAATGATGCTTATATTAGAAGTTGATGAATGTAACTTCATTTTAGATTTCTTGGATTTGTTGATTGAAAGAAATAATACAGTTGAAACTTTAAGAAAATTATTAAGGCTCCATAAAAAATGCATTTTTAGAGATAAATCACCTGCAGATAGTTTTATAGATAATATTATCGTTAAAAATCCAGGAATTTTTGATAAAAAAGATAATCTTTCTATTGTAATAGATACTAAAACATTGATTACTGAATTAAACTCATCCGGCTATAAAATTAGTAAAAGAATTAATCAAATATTATTTGGATTTTTATCATTTATTAATATTTTTGTAAGTTTAGGCGAAAATATGTACGATATAACTATTAAAAATATAGAAAAATATTCAGGTAATTAATAAAAATTAAAAAATTAAATAATTTAAAATGGATATTGTTACAGAAAGCTCTGAAAATAAATTAGAACCTTGTTTAAATAAAGACAAAAAGAATGTTGATTTTGACATAAAAAAATCTCACTTCATTAAAAAGTTATTAATGGAGTATTTAAAAATTTGCGAATCTAAAAATAAAAATTAGTTTTCATTACAACAAAACTTGTTAAGAAAAATTTTTCTTAACTTTAAAATCAGATATTCATAAATTAAATTTTTATTTATCCAAACGAACATAAAACTGTAAATTATATTTTACTCCTTTATATCTTTCATTATCTTTTATTTCGTACCCCATAATACTATTTTCAGTAGTTAATGCAACAAATTCTGGAATTAACTCCGACCCTATGTTAAAAAAGTCTATAGTAACATCATTAGTACATTCTAAAGGTGTCATAATGAATCCGACATTCTTTTTTTCATTTCTTATCCAGAATTCTGTTATTTTAAAAACTCGATTATAAAAAATATAAGAAATTCTGATGGAGCAAAAGTTGGAAGTAATATCAACATGATTAATGTCAACACGAGATCCTTCTTCTAAGTTGGAGAGTTTGAAGGTATAGCTAAGATCTTTAAAGTTGGGGCCTCTAGAGTCCATTTTATTTAAAAATTTTTATTTAAAAATTTTAGTTTTAAGCCGTACTTTTTCTAGAATTTTTTAAGTAGACCAATTCTTAGGTTCTCAAATATTTTCTTAAAGTACTTCTCTATTAAAGTAAAAACACACTTTGGATATACTTTAGTGTTATAATTCATAATAAAAATAAGCTTTTCTTTTGAAATTTCCAGTAAAAAGTCTTCATAATTTACCAAGAAAAAGTCTTCATCTCCATCAACTGAAAATTCTTTTTCAGATTTACCATCAATTAATAATTTTCCATCTTTGAGATTATTTGAATATTTAAATCTTATTAGAGAAATCTCATCATCTGATTTATCTACAATATTTTTAATGCAAATTGATGTTACTTCATTGTTTTCATTTTTACAACTAACAACAACATCATCATTAAAGGTTTTCAGTAAAAAGAAAAAATTGCCATTTTTAACTTCTCTAATAAGATCTTCAAATACAAGATCAGAAATATTCAAAGAATCTTCAATAACTATTCTATCCATTTTAATATATATTTTTTTCTTATTATTTTAGTTTTTTAGATTAAAATAATGTTGTAGATTTTTCCAAGATGCGTATTTTTTATTAATATTGCAGTTTGTACTGAATCTTAATTTTTTCATAAAGTCCAAAAAAATCAAAATAAGGTCTAAAAATAGAAAGAATTTCAGAGATAATTGGTGTTTTATATGGATCAAAATCTATTCTCTTATCATCCTGAATTATAGTAATATTTCTAGTGAGCATATGATCAAAAGATTTTATAAATTCATTTGTTTTTGTTTTAAAATCCGCATCAATTAGAGATGCTATAATTATATATACAGAATCAATTATCTTATGATTAGTTTTATAAATTTTAGTTCCGTATGATTTAATATACTCATATATTTTACTAGTTTCATTTTGTAAATCTTTATTTACGAATTCTGTGTAAAACATTAAAAATAAAAAACAGACTTGTAGAAGGTGAACTCTTTCATTTTTTGATTTTTTAAATAATGAATTCAGTATTTTATTAATTAAATCACTTCCGTCATCAATATCAATATTGTTTAATATTATAACTTTTGTGAGTTCTTCTACATTTTTTATTAAATATGAAAAAGAATCGTTATCACTTTTTTCCATTTTAATATTCAAAATAATATTTTTATTTATAGAAATAAAATGGAAGATACTCCTAAAATTAAAATTGTCACAGTTGCAACCCATGAGTTTGGGTATCTTAAATGGTTAAAACAATCATGTTCTAGATGTGGTACTGAATTAGTTGTTCTTGGAATGGAAAGAAAATGGAAAGGTTATGTAACGAAAATTGAATTAATAAATGAATACTTATTATCTCAGGATGATAAAGACATTATTTGTTTTGTTGATGCATATGATGTTATAATGTTAAAAAATGTTGAAGATTTAAAGAAAGATTTTATAGAATTTACAAATAAGAACAATAGCAAAATTATTTGCTCACTTGGACCTCAAGTCAAATATGGAATAAACGTTGTAGATGATATTTTAGATAGAGCCATAAAAAAATCATTTAATGTTGGAGAAAATCTTACACACATTAATCCTGGTTTATATATTGGTTATGTAAAAGAATTAAAATCAATGACAAATGATATGATGAAATTGTATATCGAAACAAATGAAGAAGATGATGAAAAATTATTAAATACTTATTACTCCCAAAATCAAAAGATTATATCACCTGACACTGATTATACTTTCTTTAATAATGTTCCATTTACTCAATTATTAGATGATGGAGATTATGGACATAATTCATATTTTATTCATAGAATTGGAAATGGTATTTTGATTAATTTTCTAGAAAGAAATGGATACAGAATAACAACTCGAGAAAAAGCAATTTTACTTATTAATGGACTTGAAGATCTATCAAAAAAAGCACCATATCATATCAGTAGAATTATTGATTCTGCAATTAATTAATAAAACATTTTAAAAGCCAGGATAAATTCTTCAAAAAAGCTCAAATTTTTGGAAAAAAATGTTAAAAAAGGGGTCAAAAATTTTATTTTTAGGCCTCCGCGTATGTTTTCAAGGCGTTCTGAGTACAGTTGAACATACTACTTCGGGGGTCAAAAATAGGGGTTCCCCATAGCTATAGGCGATGTTTTTCGGAGAAAATTTTTTATTATTTTTGAATAAAACGGGTAAAAATCAAAGAAAAAAATGTCAAAAATTTTATTTTTAGCCCTCCACGTATGTTTTCAAGGCGTCCTGAGTACAGTGAGACCTACTACTTCGGGGGTCAAAAATAGGGTCTCCCTATAGCTATAGGCGATGTTTTTCGGAGAAAATTTTTATCATTTTTGAAAAAAAGTTAAATTTTAAAAATTTAAAATGGAAAGTATTAAACAAAAAATTCAAGAATTTGAACTTAAAGATTTAGCATATATTATTCCTGCAAGTATATTTATGGTTCATGTTCTAGCTCAAGTAGTCAGTGTCATTCCGAAAAAATTTTTCTTAACTTTAGGAACAAGATTTTTTAAATTTCACAAACCACCATTAAAAGATGATTTAGTAATATTATCAGAAGGTTTAGTTGAAGAGAATAAAAATAAAAACAGGGATTCAAAAATTCACAGTTCATGGGATGATCATGCTGATGAAATTATAGAGTCTTTCAGATGTAAAAAACCAAAAAGACTAAATAAAAAACAAAAAAGAATGAATAAAGAATGGATGTTTTCAGCGCTTGGATAGAAAATCTTATATTAAAAGTATTTCTATCTGAATATAAATTAACTCTCTGTAAAGATTTTCAAATCTATATATAACAATAAAACTACAATTTACAATTATAAGTAAAAAATAAAATCAAAACATTTAAATAATATTTATATAAATATTATTTATATAAAATGGGGACCGAATACGATATTATAATCATCGGTGCAGGATGGTATGGATGTCATATAGCCTCTCTTATTCAAAATGATTTTAATGTTTTAATCATAGATAAATCTAGTGATATATTCAAAGGATCATCATATTATAATCAAAATCGCCTACATCTTGGTTATCATTACTCAAGAGATTTTAAAACTAGAAATCTCTGTCAAAGAAATTATGATGAATTTAAAAGAAAGTACAATAATTGTATAGAAGATGTAAAAGATAATTTCTACTGTGTTTCAAAAGAATCTTTGTTATGTCAGATGACATATCTTTCAATATTTAAAAATGAGAATTTTGATATAAATCTTAGAGAGAATAATTTATTCCAAAATATAGAAGGTGATTTAATAGATGTTAATGAGAAAGTAATAAATTCAAAAAAAGCAAAAGAAATTTTCAAAGAAAGATTAAATAATTGTACTTTTTTATTTGATACTGAGATTAAATCAATTAATCATGAAAATGATGTAGTTAATATAAATGATTTATACAGTTGTAAATTATTACTTGATTGTACATATAATCAACTTGGGATTGATAAAAGAAAATATACCTATGAATTAACAATCTCATTACTATATAGAAAGTTGAAAAAGTTCGGTGCAATTACAATTGTGGATGGCAATTTTTGTTCACTATACCCAAGAGAAGATAAGATATATACATTAACAGATGTAGAAAATACACCTGTTTTTTGTTCTTCATCATTTGACGATATTAAAAATTTAAATGTTAGTGATTCTTTGGTTTTAGATAGAAGAGAAAAAATGGAGAATAAGATCACAAAATATTTTCCTGATTTCAAAGACTTTTTTAGTTATGACGGCTATTTTCTATCATATAAAACAAAAATGATTTCATCAAGTGATTCTAGAGATATATCAATATTTAAAAGTTGTGATAGAATAGTGAGTGTAAACTGTGGAAAAATATATGGTATTTTTGAATGGGAAGTATATATTCTTAATCATATTAAAAACCTTAAAGATAAATTTTTATTATAAGAACTTTACAAAACTAAAAGATTAATTAATCTTTTTATATTCATAATCTGTAATAGGTAATAAGAGAAATCAAAATGGGTAAATGAAAAAAGACAAAAATGAAAAAATTCTAGAATTTTTTCATTTTAAATGTCAATCATACCATTAGAAACTTATGAATTAAATAATTTCATTGTAACTCTTATAGAGGGAGAGTTAAAAAATCATGTTGAAAACGGAATCACCGTTAATCCACTTGATGAAAACAAAAATATCTCTGTTATTGCATCACATGATGATTGTGAAAAAATTATTCTTGATATGTTATCAGCACCAGTTATTCCAAAAAAGGAGATTAAATTATTTTCCATAGATGGTGAACTTATTAATACATGGAATATTGGAAGAAAAAATAATTTTCCATACAACACACCACTAAAAAAGAAAAGATCAACTTTATTCTCAAATATTAACTTTAGTCAACATAAAGGAATTGTTTATTTACTATTTCCTTCGTATGAAGAAATAGATTCTTGTGTTTTCAATGAAATAAAAAGAGAATTAATACTAAGGGATCTTCATAAAATGTTAGAAAATAAAACAGACAGTACTAATGATATTCAATTGTCCTTAATAATTTCTAAAAATAGACTTGAAGAATTTGACTTTTATGGAATCTGTGCTGATGACTTTTTCAATAAAATTACAGTTTCACCAGATGAAAGAAAGAAAAGTAAAGCTTTTATAGAGATAATCTGTGGAGAATCGATTGGTAAACATGGAAATCCATTTGAAACATTATTGTTTTTTGGAGATAATGTTGATGTTCTAGAAGTAAAAAACTGCCATATTTTTGACGGTTCTGTAATTGTAGGATCTAAAATTAAGGGAGGAATAGATCTTAAATCTGATATTGTTATAAGTTTCAGAATAGTTGTCGTTTTAAAATATTCTGGTAAAAGACCCAATTCTTTTAATTATCAAGATAATGAACATCAATTTGTTTACAATGATTCTGTAATGTCAAATGATCTTATAAAGAAATCGATGGAGATGTTGGAATATTTTTATTACATGAAAACGTTGGAAGATCAAGACCGATTAAATTTTGTTATTTCATCTCCACTTACAAGTTTTTATACCTATAGTAATCCTATTTCAGAACTTTCGAAGAGCAATATATCTAACCTAATTAGCTCCTATTTTTTATACGTTTATGAATCATTATCTTCTCATCTAATGGAAATGAGAGATAGAAATCAATATCTCAGTAATCCAATACTTTCAAGACCTAATTTTCTTAAAAAAAGATTTAAACGTGAAGAGATATACGATAGTTAAATTTGCTATAATTAAATCTTCGCATTAAAAATAATATCTCTAATTAGAGATATTTACTATGTATATAATCTTAATATTCAAGATTTTCCATATATCGATATGAAATTTAAAATGGATTCTTCAAGATCTTTTAATTCATTTCCTTCTGGATTGGAAAGCATTTCAAGATTAATAGTTCCATTATATTGTATATCTGTTAATGATTTTTTAAATAATTCTTGAATTTCAGATATACTTTCATTTATAAAAGGCTTCATGTCTTCAACTGAGACATCAATATTTGCAATGATGTCTTTATAATTATAAATATCTTGAATATCACTAACATTTAAATGACCAATATCAACCATAAGCTTTACGTTTGGGTTGTTAATTTCTAAAACTATTTCACCTGCATCTTTTATGTTATTAAGATAGTTTGTATATTTTTTAGAATTTGGCTCAATACATATTACCACATCTTTATTTTTACAATAGTCTCCTAATTCTCTAAAAAAATCAATAAAAATACTATCAAAATCTAAAAATACCATATCAATTTCAGGATTTTCTTTGTTTCTATTTTTAGGACAACCAAAAACTAAAATTTTGATATCATGCTTATATGCAAAATTAATTATATTTTTAATATGTTCCAATAAAGGATCTGGGTTTGAAAATATATTATACGAAAGACCATATGTTATTGATTGAAGAGATGTCATATTAAGATCTAGAAGTACAGAAAAATCAATAGCTTTTAAATTCCAGCTTCCATTAGTTAATGTTGTAGGTGCTATTTGAATCTGTTTTATTCCAAATAGTCTAACTATAGACATAAATTGTTTTTGTGATATTTTTTTAGGATATATATTAGAAATGCGTAAATTTGTTTTGTCTATTTTTGAAAAGTTAATAAACTCTGCAATTGCACTTAAACATTCATCTTTTTTTCTAATGTATCCACTAAAATGATATTTTGTCTTTGTATTATATGAAACACCAGTTTTGTTAGTGAAAATATCAGTTTGATAATTAAAAAAAGATATTATATTAATAGTCTCTAAAGGTTCAGTAAATAAATTTATAATTCTGTTTTCATCTTTTATTATTCTGTCAATATCATCTGATAGCCAATTAAGATAATACCATTGAAATTTGGAATTAATTGGTATCTTCTCAACTTGATTATTATTAAGAAGATCATATATGATATTTTTCTTAAGACCATAACCAAATAAAGCAGGTATTCTTATTATGTAATGGTTAGTAAATTGTGAAATTACAAATTTTTCAAATAGTAATCTATTTCTTCCATAAGTGTGATGTGTAAATATATCACTTTCATAATCTTCATTATATTCTTTATCAGTTTCGTCATAAACATCAACTGTAGATATTAAAATAAATTTATTAACTTTAACATTCCTTAAAACATCTTTTATTTTATTAATATTATCAGTATCTACATCTGGAAATTTATTTGCTTTCCATTTTTCAGCAGGTAATCCAGTAAAAAATAACTCCTCAAATTCAGAGTTAATTATTTCATTTAAGTTTTTACTGTTATATAATCTATCGAACTTATATGATTTCAATAAATTCGATCCTACAAACCCTGTATATCCTACAATTCCTCTCATTTATTAAAAATAAATAAATATTTATTTTTCTTTTTCAATAACTTTTTTATTGTTAAATGTATGTCATAATAAAGATTTTTTATCATCTTAAATCTCTTGAATGGTTATACCATCTAAATTTCTACAATCTAAATCGTGACATATTAATATGTCACCTTTTTCTACCTCTTCAAATATAAAATTACCAGTTCTGTAAATACCATCTTCAAATGAAGTACATTGTATATTTTTAGATATATCTATAGAATTCATTATTCCAAGATTATTCCAATCTGAAGTTATAGTAAAAACAGCTTTACAATTTGTGAATTCAAGGTCACTAACAGTAAAATAATTATAACAAAACATATTTATAATTAACAATTCATATCTTGGTAAATCACTAACGCATTCTGTTGCAAATAAATTTATTGTATTTTTATTAACATTTGGATTACCTTTGATATAAAATTCTACACTAACGAGAAACCTCTGTTGTAAAATTGGGGCCATAATAAAATTTTTCATTGTTATTTTGTAGTTTAATAGTAAAATCCTAGCATTTATAAAATCCAAAACATAATCTTTTAATTTACTTTGTAACTCGAAGTATTGAATATTTTCTTCTAATATGAAAATGTACATATTAAATCCATCATACTGTATCGAATGAACATAGAAATCGTTAGAATCGTATAATTCATTTATGATATCATCTTCAAATGAACATTGTATTTTTAGCCTCATTTTAACCATTTTTCTATCATGTTTTTTTTCACTTTGAAGATTATATTTAATTTTACTAGTATTGATATTGAGGACACCAATGAATAGTTCGTTTATTTTTATCTTTTTCAGTTATTATTTGAAGACCGTTGTTATCAATAGGTCTTCCATAACATAAACAGTTATAAACACCATTTTTACCTGAGACATCTAAATAATCCTGAATAGTTAGTCCATTACTTTGATATGCTTCCCAAATTGTAGTTTTACTAAAATAAAATAAATTATATATATCCTGTTCAGATAATGAACACAATGGTCGATGAGGATTAATTCTTGATTTATAAAGAATCTCCGACCTAAGATAATTTCCAATTCCAGACATATATTTCTGTTCCATCATAAATTCCATTATTTTTAGTTTTCCAATTCTAGGTCCAGTTATAATCATTTTATAAATTTCATATGTAACTTCTTCCGTCATTAGATCAGGACCGACATCTTTAAATATATGATTGTACTCTAAACTAGGAAATAAGCATATACTAAAAAGACCTTTGTTAGTTATATCCTCATAATATACAGAAAAAGTATCAAAAACAAATATTAAACATGTATATTTAGATTGTTCCCATGACCATCTACCATCCATACCACATGATGAAACCATTTTAATGGATCTATCAAAATCTATTACTATTTTCTTTCCTCTTGATTTAACATCAATAACCTTACATGATAATGGATAAATTCTATGAGATCCTTTATCTTCATATGTTAAATTAATTGATGAATAAAATGGTTCTTTCCAAAATCTTGATTTTGGAAGCATTATCATATAATGACATAAATTACCTGGCATTTTAGATTTAAGATGATCGCTCATAATTGCAATTTCAGCGCGTTCTGGCATAAATTTAAATTTCTTAAAAGAGATATTTTTTCAATTTATATTAATTTTATTTTTTGCATTTGATTAGCTATACAATATCAAAAATAGATAATTGTGTTAAAATATAAAAAAATAAATACTATAAAAATAAAATATGACAATATACTTGATTGGTAGTTCAATTATTAAAAAATGGAGATTTCCTATAGAGTGTATTAATCTTGGAATTAATGGACTCTTAACAAGTGAACTTAAAGAAAGTTATAAGATAGATATTAAAAAATCTGACAGTGTTGTTTTTTATTGTGGAGGAAATGATATCAGATCAAATATATCTATCGATCAAATTTATAACAATATCATTAATTTTTTTAGTAAAATAGAATCTAAGGATGTATATATTATTGAGATAGTAAAATGTAGAAAAATATATGATATGAAACTGTCTTTCAAAACAGATTTACTTAATGATTTATTGAAAGAATTTTGTAACACTCATAAATATTATTGTATCGACTCAAATTCAATATTTAAATCATGTATTTTAGAAAATGAATGTAAAATATGTAAAGATGATGGTATCCATATTGAAGATCAAGGATATTATAATCTTGAGACATTAATTTCCAACTGTAATTCTTAAATTTTTAGAATTCTATATCCAATATTTTTCGCTTAAAAAATAAAAAGTATTAAATGTTTTGATTTTTAATTTCTACCGTCCAAAAATTAAAAATCAAAAATGAAAATAAAACGTTTTATTTTCGTAATAAAAACATGAACGATAAATTTTTATCAGTAGAAGAGGTAACAAATCTTTCAAAATCTTTAAAAGATTTTCCGGCGACATCATATATTAATCATGGTGTGAATATGGTGGGAGATGTTGTTGAGATATTTAATGTTGGAAATTTCGAATTACTATATGGTCGTTTTGTAGATTTTCTTAATTTCAAAAGTGACAACCAAGAGATTAAATCCTTTAGAGATAAATTTGTTAAAACATTTAACACAGAACCACTTTCTACATCATCAATGGAGACAAAAATTGGAAAACTTTGTTCTGCATTTGTAGTTGTTAGGATGAAAAACTGGTCACAATGGTATTTTTATAAGGTTCCGGAAAGATATCAAAGCGGGTCAATCATGAGCTATAATCTTACACCTGAAATTCTATCACCAATGACTCAACATACGTCATCACCAACTGTTATTTTTCAGCAAATTAGTCCAGCAATGATATCACCAGTTATTGACAGAAACAGACAAACTCAACCTAACTCTAATGCAGGAAATCGTAACACTCAAACAAATAAAATGCAAAGAGATCCTCCAAGACCTGTTCAACTATTTGGTGGTCCTATATCAACAATCAACACAAGAGAATCAGTAGTTAAATCTTTAATTCCTAATGTCAGTAGTCGAGAGATTAATCTTGGAGTTATCAGAAGTGAAAAATCTAAGTTAGTCGAATTAATTACATCTAGACTTGAGTCAACACCTCATACAAAAATTTTATGTGATCGACAAACTGGTATTTGTACTTTTGCTAGAATTGATGAGGATGAGAGGTTCGAAACATCTTCTTATCGATACTGTCCATTTCATACGGGTAAGAGTTATGATTCATTTAATATCATTTCTGAGTCAATTAGATCAAAAATTACAGGTCCATATGGATATCTTACAAAATCTTCTGACTGCTATGATTTTTGCTATCTCGCTTCATCTACGTCACTTAATACGGAGGAAACCAATGAGATAGAAAAGCAAAGATCATCTATTAATAACATCCTCACAAAAATTGAAACTGATATTAATGAATTTAATAATCTTGTTGATACAAATGATAACCTGTCTCGTGAAGAAATTCAAAGTAAACAGACAGAACAAGTAACAACATCTGAAGTCATTAGCTCGTTTGGTGAAAATGCTAGTAAAAACATTCAATCTTTACAGGCAATTGCCAACAATCCAATCTTCAAAAAAGATAGAATTGTGACAGTTCGTAAACGAAAAGATGAAATTGAATATAAATTTCCAGATCTCTCATTTATGACTCATCAACCACTTAGTTCTTTCTTTGGTACTCTTGAAAACACCATAAACTTGATAGACACTGTTGATATAAAAGGTATTATCATATTCTCAAATTCTGAAGGTGATCAAAAAACCGTACAGTTAAGACTACAAAAAGACGTTAAAAATCTTATCATAAAACATATATCTGATATTAGAGAAAAAGTTTCAGAGTCTACATGTGAGATTTTAAACAATGGAAGTTACCTTCAAATAAAGATGAATAAGTATCCAATATCTTTTGTTGTTGAAAATTCAACTGAAGTTTGTGAATCTATGACTGGTAGTAGAGATGTGTTTTCATTTGGTAAACAAATTGTAACACTAAAGCTTACACCTATATATGATCCACAAAGCTATCGAGGATGTATCAGTTATGTTGGAAACAAACTATGTCAGAATATGGGTATATCTCAACTTGTAGGTGATCGGCTTGAAATAATTCTTAATCTTGGGGCATGTTTTATCTCTAAATTTAGTGACATTGTTAAGTTTATTGATTCAGATGAAGATCCTTTAAATGAAGTCGGTAAGTTTATTGCGAATCAAAATAATTACTGTCTTGTAAATTCTGAAGTGAACAAGTTTGAAATTCCCCTTGATATACTTGAAAGTACTGTTATGAGTTTAGAAGAAGGTATGCTTGGAAAGAACATCTCTGACCCTGTAAGTTTCACTCTTGGAGATTATAATGTCACACTTTCCTATAATGATTGTTATTCAATTAAAAATCAACTTACTAAAATTCCTGAAATTTTAGACGACTGTATGATTCTAGAAGGATTTAATAATTCTTTTAAAATCCAGGTTAGCGAAATAAGAGAATTTTTTAAAGAGATCGAAAATAAACTATCTGAACTATCCAAAAGGGCTCTCTATGAAGATAGAGATGATAAAAAAGATATAAAAATGGTTGAAGATTCATTCAATAATTTAAATATCGAGAGTGATGGATGGAAAACTCTCGATTCATACAAGGATGAAATAAAAGATGATTCAGAATCAAATAAAATTTTATCTTTTGGTGGAATTAAAGTCTCCAGTTCAGTTAAATCACAAAAATCTGTAAAGAATGAGAATAAAAGAAGTAGGACTGAAATATCTGAAACTGGAACAGTTGTTTCCGGAATTACAGAAGCGACTGATTTTAGTGCAATATCAAGATATAATACTCGATATTTTAGTGAACAATTTGAAGTTTTTGGATACACAATCGATGGCTTTGAAGGACAAAACATTATTTCTGAGTATTATAATCTAAAACAACTTGATTTAGATAGTGGATTTATTAAAGTAAACATTAATGCGGTTCCTCTTATTAAGGATAACATGACTTATATAATATCCACTCTTTTTGCAACTGACGAAACACTAATTGATTTAATTTTCGATGAAGATTTCAACCTCAGAAGTCGAAAATTTACTCTCTTATGTATTTTCTTTCTTTCAAATGCAAAATATATCAAACTAAGTGGTGAAATTGTAAAACTAAGATCCGAACTATCTTTGATCAATCCTTTCAGACAAAAAAATGGACTTAAAATGGAAATTCCTTCTAAAGAAGCCGTACGTGCGAAAATTCTCAATAGGATTATGACAAATCTTCAAACTGTAGATAAAACTGCAATTTTTGCAAGAAAATCTACTATAGAAATAGTTGGAGATGAGATTTTTAGATTGGTTTTCGCTGGATATCAACCAACAATAAATGGAAGTAAAACTTCACTTGATCACAATACAAAAGAACAAATTATTCCACTTACACGTCTACTTATCAATAAGAAATTAATTCTCAAAAATGTATATGAAAACGTTATTATACCATTCCTTCAAAAAATTAGTCCGCAAGATTTCGTCGAGAATAAAATCTTATCATTTTATGGTAGTCTTAATGAATATGTTTTATTTTCAAAGAATATGCCAAACGAATATGATTTTGATATAGTTATTCCTACAAATCCTATGTACTCAGCTAATATAAATGGTACTTACAATAGTGCATTTATAGATATTCTCAATGATTTTGTTGAACCTGAATATAAATTGGAACCAATTCCGACTCGGGTAGCAACAAAAGAGATGAGAATGACTGTAAAGCTTATTTTTGATGACAGTGATTTTGTTTCATTATCAGTCGCTAATCCAAAGTTGAATCAGGCTATTGTATCTAGTAAATATTCATCACAGATTTTAAAGCTTGGATTTATGATTAAATTTATGGAGATTACTGGTTTAATCAAGATGGAACCAGAAGAGCTTAAAACTTCATCTTCCATAGTTATAGATCTCGAAGAATTGTGTGAAAAATTTTTTTCAGGTCAAGTTTCAGGTAATAGTGCTGATAGTTTAATTAAAAATGTTGAAAACAGAATTTCAGACTTCTTTGGACAATTTGGAACCTGTAGATATAAAAAAGATGAATTTGTACCGAAAAATTTATTTGACGACTTTGTGAATTCTTTTGAAGATCTGGCTTCTATTTTTAGGGAAAGAAGAGTTAAGATGAGAGTGTATGTGAAGACTTTAATATCTAAAATATACAATGTTACAATATCTGGAAATTCACTATCAAATGTTTATACATACGAAAGATTCTCTAAGGTAGATGAAGTTATCGATAATGGAAACACATATACCCTCAGTCCAGATAAAATCGACATTATCTCACAAGCTCTTGAGAAAGTTTCTACATTGATTAAAACCATTGATGAAGGAAAATTTGATTCTTCATTGAGAACTATTGAGGGTATACCTATTCTAAATCTTGATGATAGGGTTTCTATATTTAATAAATTTGCTGATATTATACTTCAGACAGTTGGTGAACGAGAATTTAAATCTATTAGAAAATCTGTTGCATACTATTATTTGTCAATCTCAAAGAAATCTATATATCTTAATTTCTTAAACACAAATTATACTCTTGTTTTTAACAATTTAGAATCATCATCGCTAGCTTTCTTTAAACAAGCACAAGATAGTATATATAATGATCTATTGGAGATGTCAAACATTAAAAAATTACAAATAGAGGCATCTAATAAACTTTCTGCAATTACATCTCGAATTTCCAAAATAAAGGAAAAGATTGAGGTTCAAGGAAGTCTTTTACTCGACAAGTTTATTGAATATGTCTCCATTATTGATATTATTGCTAAATCATACGAGGGTAGTAAAAAATCATATGGTGCTGAAAACTCTTTATTTAATGAGCTTATTCAAAATATGAAGCTTCAATTGGAGAGCGTTAGATTGAGCTACTTAAAGGTTAACAGCCCTGAGGTAAAAATTATTCTTTCACTGTTCAACGATAACCTTGAGATTTATAACGTGAGAAAGAATTTCTTTAGAGATTTTAAATTTACACCTGATAACCTTCAGCTATTTGATTCGTACGTTCTTGGAGCTATCGATCTTATTAAGATTAACGCAAAACTTTCATATCAAGACCAAGAAAGATCTTTAAATAATAAACTCGCAGATTTTGGTTTAAATGTAAAATCAAATATCACCGATTTTGAGAATGTTTCCAGAACATTAGAATCTAAAAAGGTATCCGGTGACAGATATTTCTTATTTTTCACTTGTAAGTTTGCTTATCAGATGTTAACTCTTATGAATAAAGAGATTAAAACTATTAAACAGAGATTATGTAATGTCAAAATAACACCAATTTCTATTCCTCTACGTGAAGATCAGCCTAAAGTTGAAGGATATGGTGATTCCCTTAATTATAATCTTAAAGATATTTTAGTTGATCAGTTTACAAATAAAGATGTTCAAACACTTTCAAAATGTTGTTATCAAATTGTTGAAATAATGGGACAGGGTCTTCGAGTTATTGATTCAGGACCTGGTCTTCATTTGCTCAGTGATTCGTTGGAGGCATTTTCATTATTTATAAATATGCAAATAAACCAAATTAATGATATCAAATACATTGATGATTTTAAAATGAAATTTAAACGATTTCTTACTTTCATCGATAAGTCAGTAAATGATATAATTCAATCGTCAGATTTTAGAGTTTTTGTTGATGTGATTAATGGAGAAATGAAAATATTTAACTCTATTAAAAATTCCATTCCTTTCTACGATAAAACTGCAAATCCATATCCTTTATATGAAGGTGTTACGATAAATTTCGTAACTGCTATATTGACAACTATGGATGATGTTTGTTCTGCAAATTATACTTCAATTGAAGCAATTACAGAGAAAATGAATACAATTAATGATCAAAAATATACAGATGATAATCTCGATGTTTTACTTCAAACAATTAATGATTTCAATAGCGCGATTATTCCTTTCATTGATGAGTATGTTGATGATAGTGGTAGAGTTTTAAATGATCTCCAAGTGATTGATTTTAGACGAAATTATAATCTAAAAACTACCGGAAAGAATATGGATAGGATGTTTGAAAAGCTCAATTATTGCATTAGAAAGTTTATTGATGCGAGAGAAAAAGAATTTGAGAACAGGATCATCGAACGATTCACAATTTATGTGGAACTCTTTATTAGTAAATTTAAATCTTTACGAAATCTTGAAAAATATATGATTACAAAATAAATATAATTCAAACACTTAAATGATAAATTTGTCTTACTTGTAAATATAACTTAAATTATTGTATATACATCAAAAAAAACATTACAAAAAATTTTGTAATGACTTATAAATAATGCGTAATATTATCTCATTTATTTTCTTTACTTTTTGAAAAATTGAATTTATATTAGAAATTTCTAGTAGAAAATGTCAGCATTTAGTACAGATTTATTATATAAATTAGCCACTGCTTCTGAAAGATTTAACGTTCTAGATTTTCAAAATCTTTTAAAGAGAAGAAGAGAAGATGGAATGAAATGTTATATTCATGATCTCAGAACTGTTAATCACAAAGGATCAGGATGGGATTTGACAAAAGGTGTTTTAACCATCCAAGAAAATTGTATCAGTCAGGAGATAGAAGAATTTTTAGAGTCCAGACTCAGTTCATTTGGTTGGTTTCAAACAAGAGCAAAAAAAATCCAACTTGAATTATCAGGAACTGTTTTTGAAAAGCCAGATTTACCATTAGGATATTCTATGTATCCTCAAAGTGGATATAAAGTATTAGGGCAATGGGGTTCAAATCCAGCAATGGATCTAGTTATACTTATTATTTTACCTGATGGTTCTATGTCAGTTAGAGTTGGAAAGAAACCAACAGGTGAGTTTTGCTTTACTGGTGGTATGATCAACAAAACTGACACGACAATAAATGCAGCATTGAGACAACTTGTCAATGAATGTTTTGAGGAGAACTATTCTCTTAGATTCTTAGAGCCAGGATCATTATCACTTGTAGCAGTTGAGAAGATGAATCTATCAGCTGCTCAAAAAGAAGACATCATAGATATGGTACTCTCAAATGAAGAATTTAAAAATCCAGAATTTCAAAAATACAAACAGGTCTTTAAAATTGGTAGCACATTCTCATCATCATATAATTCATTTATTGCGGGAATAAGAAAAATTAAAGAAATTTCAAAAGAGAACGCTGAAACACAAGTTATAGCGTTTAAGAAACTTTTATTTGAATATTTATTCCCAGATAACTATCGATCATTTATAAATTTCCTGTACAAAACTATTCAAAATCTTGAATGGGTTTTTTGTAGTTCAGATCCTAGAAATACACAAGAAGCATTTATGATTACTCAACCATTTTATATATACACTGATTTATCAGAGATTTCTCAACATGAGAGGGAGTGGAATTTAGAACCTAAAGGTGGTGATGATGTAAAATCAAGTCATACCGAACTTATACAAGATCTTGTTAAAAAACCAATGTTTGCATCACATCGAAGTATTCTTATCAAAGTTTTAAGAGACTTTGTAGAGAAAAATCCACAGAAGGTAACATCAATTATGACACATCAATTTGATGAAATTATGACTATATTAACTGATCTTGAAATTAAAGAACTAGGCATTGTAGGTAATCACGCAAATATATGTAGTGAATCACAACTGCAACAACTTGAAATTCTTAGAGCTCAAGATGATAATATAAGGATTGAAGTTGATAAAATGAATTCAGTTGAAATGGCAACTGAATTCCTTGAGAATAAATTATCTGAATTGAGAATGGCAAGATTGAGAAATAAACAAGAGGATCTTGGACTTTCATTGTCTTTTAGAATTTCACTTGCTCTTTTAGCTGAGAAAGATACTATTTACATTGTTATCGATAATAGTGGTTCAATGAACGGAAAGCATTCATCAGGATTAACACTTTGGGCGAAACTTTTACGTGACATTAAATATTTATTGCCGCTTTTAGCATTAGTAGCTGTAAATGTTAAAGTTATATTTATTAATGAGGTTGGAAGTGCAATGAAAAATGATTCTTTTAAGGAATTTGATTTCTCGGTTGGAGAAAATGACATTTCTAATTTAGAGTCTAAACTTAATTGTGCTTTACTTTGGTTCGATGAATTAAATTTTGCAAGACCTTCTGGTTCAACTGTAGTAAACGGTATTTTCACAAGAATTTTAAGTGATTCACATAATCAGAATATTGGAGTAATCTTTTTAACAGACGGTGAAGCTGATGACAAGACTCATCTTTCAAAAACTATAAAAAATAGAAATCCACCCTATAAAAGTCCAATAATTGTTATTGGCTGTTGTAAAAATTCTGAAACAATAAGCTGGGTTAGAGATCTTCAAAGAGAAACTCAAAATTGTATAACTATGTTAGATGATTTTGAAACTCAAGAAAAACGTTTCAAACAGTGGTATGGTGATATTAGTTTTTCTGATTCAACATATTTGGGAATGTTTGTTACATTTCCATGTTATGAAAATAATCATTTTTATGGTAAAGGATTCCATATTTACGTAAAACTTGATAAAATAAAGGCAGAATTAAGTAGAGAGGATTATTATGAAATCTTGGGATATGAAAATTCAGATGCTTATGATGAATATGTAGCATCTAGGATTTAATTTTTTTCTATTACATTACAAACCCTATGTTTGTAATTTTCTAATAAAATAAATAACTTAAAACTACAAAAATTAATGTATTCTACTGAATACATTAATACAAATAACAAATCTCTAAACCAGAATATCGCAAAAAATTTATTTGAATTACAAAAATATTCTATTGAATATTTAAAAGTAGAAAATTGAAAAATTTTAAAGATCTTCTCATAATTAAAATGAGAAGATCTTTAAAATCAGTTAAAATTCCCGATGATACTTCTGAAATTGCAGATTCTATGGATGAATATTCAACAATACCTAATTTTGAATCTATTCCAACAAATGCATTTCAAATTCCATATCTATCAGCTCCTTTATGGAAACATCAGATCCAAGCAGCGTATTGTATGTTAAAAGCAGAAGCATCTGGTCCAATTATTAATGATAAAGGTGAGATATTCTATTCACGATCTGGACTTCTTCCAATGCCAACAGGTACTGGAAAAACATCAATGGTTCTTTCGATATGTTCATTTCCTGTTGATGAACCAGCTATTCAACATACAGTTGCTGGTACATCTCTTAATGTTATTATGTTAAATAAAAAAAAGAGAGAAAATATTGATGTAACAGTAATTTGTTCAAAACAAGATATCATTACAAATGCATGGATACCTGATATTATGGCTAGGTTTAGCGGACTTCCTTTTTATGAATTTAAAACTATCGGTACATTTGAGAAAGAGGCTTTAAAGTCACCTGAATATATTCAAGGTTCTCAATATATTGATAATGTTATTCTTTATATTAAAACTTGTATCCAAAATTTGGAACACGGAAGAATTAATCAGGGACAGTTTGAAATGTGTATGATACAAATTATGGATAAAGAGTTAAAAACCGTTGCCGATGCTAATTCATACATCCAACAAAAAGAACATGAAAAACAAACTCTAAAAGAGAAAGTTGTTATGGATAGAATTGTAAAACTTCTCAAAAGCAATAAAATAGTATTTATCAGTATGACTTCTTTTTATTTTTTAATAAATGTATTTAAAACATACACAATCGGTAGACTTATTTTTGATGAACCACAACAGATTACTATTGAGAATCAGATTAGATTTGAGCAATATATACCAGATAGAAGATTAAAATCATTACGAAGTGTTGGAAGAAATGTTCCTTTTTATGAAGAATCACCTGCAAGATTTATTTGGTATATAAGTGCAACACCGTACGATATACCAAAACATGTAGCCAACCATTATATCAATGGTTGGGTAGATAAAAATGATTTCGTTATGAACGATTATATTAATTCAAAAGATGGAGAAAGATTATTTCCAGAATTAGTATCTCAGTATGTTATTAAATTTCCTCTTTCTTACATTCTTGAGGAAAGACCAGACTTTCATCTTCTATTTAAAAAGTTTAAATTAAAATGTCGTCAGCAAGCTGAAGTTGGAATTATTAGAGGTGTTCTCGGTAGTGAAATTGACAATCTACTTGAGAATGATGACATGGCAGCTGTTATAGATAAGTTAAAAGTTAGTGGAACTGCAACTAATATTTTAGATGCAGCAGTTGAAAGAATGAGTCATGACATACACATATTACAAACCAGAATTTCTAATTATCTACCGAATACACCAAAACACGTTGTAGAAAACTCAAATAAAGAATTACAAAATTTAAGGGTGAAACTAAAAGATATACAGTTAAAAATAGACACTTTTCAAGGTAAAACTATTATTGGAAATGATGGTATACCACAAAATATTGATTGTAGCATTTGTTTTGATACTATGCATTTTGTTCCTACAGAAGGTGATTTACCAGAAAATAGGTGTATTGTTCACGTTAAATGTATGAATTCATTTCATTTAAAGTGTCTTTTTCAAGCAATTGCGAAAAATAAGCAGTGTCCTATGTGTAGAGAAGAAGTTAAAGATCAAAAAGACATTAAACCACCATATGATACAAATGGAAACAATATCCAAAATCAAATTATTAGGGAACATAGTGTTCATCAACAAACTCAAATCAATCTTGATGAACAAATAGAATATGATAGCAAACTCGATGCAATTGAAAAAGCCCTTTTGTCTCCATTGGAGATTAATGGCACATATTATAAGCGGAGTAAAATTCTTTTATTTATTAATTTTAGCACAGATACTACTAGTAATATTGAAACAATTGTAAAATTAATTCAGAAATGCGGATATAGTGTTAGACTTCCTTTCAATGCAGGTACAATAAATGAGTTACAAGTAAAATATCCACCGATAGGTAGAGCAACAGTAACATGTAAAAAAGAAAATACTGCTATTAATAAAGAGATGGAGACTTTTAAAACTTCACCTGAACCATTTGTTTGGTTATTTAGAAGTGGAAAGGAAAGTTCAGGTTTAAACTTTCCTTTCGTTGATACTTTAATTCAATATTCAGATTATGGTAGGCAAGTAATTGGTCGAGTATTGCGTATGAATAGAACTAGTCCTTGTGAAATTATTACTTTATCTTACAAAGATGATAAGAAAAATTAAATGTAAATATTACCTTATTCTTCTTTTATTGTTCGTATTGTGTTTTATAAGTCTTTAATTATTATTTTAAATATATACAAATAGAAATAAATAAACAACTTTTTATTTAATCTCTTAATAAAGTAACTTTAAAAATGAAAAAATAATTGTCTTTTTAAAGAAAAAATGCAAAATTGTTCATGTTATGACTTTGATTTTGTTGATCACTCAGTTAAACCATCCAAGAAAGCAATTGAATGGTATAGTAAAAACCAGGCTAAAAACCTTAATTCAATAATGAATGGTGAATATTTATCATCAGATTCAGAAGAAGAAAATGATAAATTTCCAATTTGTATCCGTTGTAAAATGTGGTCTAAAAATGTAGATTCTGGTAAGAAACGTTGCATAAAATGTGAAGATCTTTTAAATTTAGGAAGACATATTTGTCATTCTGAAAAACAAGATTCAATTCAAAAAGATAAAAAATTAACTGTAGATTTTATATCACATAAATAACAATTTATATTCTATTAAAAGTACAATTGTACTTTTAATAAAAGCAACTAAAAAGTTTATCTCTCATATATTCTTCTATTAATCTATTCATTTTTATATCATTAATTACATATTCTGAATTAAATTCAGCTAAAGAATCAAATGATAATTTTAAGGAATTATCGGTAATAATTTCATTTGCTCTTAAAATTAATAAAATATAATATCCATTAATAATGTTGAGAACTTTAATAGAAACTTCTTTATTTTTAATTCCTTTAAGTGACATAAAGATTGTATCGATAATCTGTTTTGTAGTCATTTTTGGATATCTAACAATCATCTCATAAATAAACAAAGACCATATTTGACACCAACCTGGATGATCTTTATTATGAAGATTACATATATTATTTAAAGATCTATTTCGTGAATATTCTTTATTAAACATATTGAAAGAATGTAATTGTAGTGAACTAATAAATATTAGATCTTTTAATACCTTTAAATTTTCTATTAAATTATCGAATTTAACAACATCTCCAAAATTGAAAGCACCATTTGGATCATAATGTTCAATACAATTTTTCTGAGGTCTATATATTAATAATGTAGTGTGCCAATTATTTTTAAATCTCAAAGACTGGAAATCTAAGAAAATACAGATTGTATCATCTACACTATTAATGATATTTAGAAATTTACTTGTTAATACATCTATATTGGAAGAATCCTTTATACTAATACAATTATATTGTGAATATGGTCTATTTTCACTGTTATCTAAAAACAAAGTATCTATTCCAAAATTTTTAACAAGAGAAAAATGAAATATTTGTTTGTAGTGTTCAAAAGCTTGATACTTGTTCTCTACTTTTCTATTTATATACCCATCCTCCCCCAATTGATTTAATAAATTATTTATATCTAAAGTGTTGTAATCAAGATCTGCTTGATATATAGGTATTTCTGTATTATTATCTTCAATATCATTAAAATCATCATCACCATCCATTTTTAGAGAAAAAATATCATTAAAAATCAAATTATGTTAAATTTTAAGTTTTTATCATTAAAAAAACAGTACAAAATTTTTTAAGCAAAAAGGACATTTTTGTTTAAATACGTTAATATCTTTAAAAAATAACCCTGGGAATAAATTTTACATTGTTTTGAATACTTTTAAATAGTAGAAACATAAAATCATGAAATAAAAATAAAAAATAAAAATGAAAAAATGGATAAAAAATTTGAAGACAAAAATGTCTTCTAAAGCCACTATCAATCTCACACCTGAAATCGAAACTCGTGCCTTAAATAATTTAGGACTTCCTTTAGACGTTCTTAAAAAAGGTGTTGTAAATATTACACATCATCTCTCTGATCATAACGGAACTTTATTTTCTCTTCATTATAATCAAATAAAATTAAAGAATGTCCTAGCAGGTAAGTATCCATATAATAATACAAAAATAGAAGCCATTAAATCATGTAGAGGTGCAATCATTGACGGAGAAACTGGTGAAAAAGTTCTTACTGCATTTCCATGGACTAATCTAATTCTTACAGATAGTATTCCAGAAAACGGAATCCTACCAATTAGAATTGGTAATGATCTTAAGTATCCTAAAGAATGTAGATATACAAAATGTTATGGAGGTGCTCTTTTAAGATTTTTTTCTCGTAACGGTGTTGTAAAAGGAAGTACTAATAAAAGGATTGATGCATCAGATTCTCATTTTGCCGAATCTGATAATTTTATTGACATATTCCTAACTCGACAAGATGTTTTTGAAACCTTGGAATCTTTATATGAAACATGTGATGAAGACATTATTCATCTATTTATTCTTAATGATAGAGAACTTTTAGTTGATTCTCGCGAATTACAGAATGAAGATCGTATCGTCTACTTGAAATCTTTTTCGATAAAAAATCCTAATAAAAAGTTCGATTTAACAAATTTCATTCTTTCTAAGAATGAGACTTCTAAAAAACCAATTGAGATTTGTAAAGAATTATCAGTCAATGAAGTTAATAGAAGACTGTCCGGAAATAAAAATATTTCTCAATTATCTAATCAAGATTTCAATAGTAGCACTGAAAAACCTTCTCTTATCTTTTTCAGTGGAGGTGAGAAGGTAATTTATGAGAATGAGTTTGGAATTTTTACTTTGATTCCAAACTCGTGTAATTTTAGACAGACAATTATGGATGGAAAAGTAAATATCAGAAAACTTTTTGTAGACTCTGTTGGTTCAAAATCGACAGATCTTTTAGAAGTTGCATTTCCATATGAAAGTTTATTAGAAATTGCTGGTAAAATTCAAAGTAAATCTCCATACGACCTTTCATTATATAATATAGTTTCAGGTCAGCATCTTCTAACTGTCCTTACAAACCTTATATTTATAGTTCCAGAACATCGCATATTTGAATGTTTTGATATCTATAATTCCTTTGGTAGTGAGCTATTAAAAGCTATTCATTATTTTAATTCTATAAAAAATGATGTAGCTGATGCAGTTTCACAAAGAAGACTTGAATCTTATAATGGAATGTCAAGTATGGGTGTTAAGTTTAAGCAATATGTTTCTTCAAAAATTATATCATGTCTTGATGACGTTGTGGATGAGGATTTTAAATGGTCTGATTCTCAATGGCCAACTGAGGTTACCGATTATTTTTCGACTCAATATAGAGATTATTGCGATGAGTTAAACGATAAGAAATTAGAAAGTCTGTCTTCTATGAAAATAACATTAATGATTCTTAACGCACCAGATGATACCTTGTATTCCTTTTTAAATTACGAAACAAAAGTTAAGAAGGAACGTATTGCTCTTGAAAAGAGACTAAATAAAACAATTACTTAAATAGTTTTTACTCAAAACCCATATATTTATTTTCCAATAAAAGGAATTGTAGCTTAGAATGTATATTATTGTATATATCACAAATGTGATATATTTTATTCTTTTAAGGATTTACCTGAGTTTCTGAAGGAATGATAATGTTGTTAATTCTATCTTGTATTTTGGTTCTTATTTCAACTCTCATATTTGCATTGTTAGTATTTTTAGATGAAGATCTATTATTGTTTCTTTTCTCAGTTATTTGTAATCTTTGCATTTGTTTTTCAAGTCTGATTCTAACAATATTTGGATTTCTATCACCAATTGGTATTCTTTTATTATATCCAAGTATAGAAGCTGCGTCTAAATATATATTTTTTATTTGCTCATCAAGAGAATTCCAGTTAGATTGAACTATTGGTAAATATTCTTTAAATGATGGCTTTAAACCTGTTTCTTCTTTAATATTATTAATAACTTCATCTACTGTATAATTTAAAAATAAAGAATATGGACTTACTCTTCTATTTTTTCTAATTCCATTTTTAAATTTATCAATGATATCATCAATATTTGGAAAAGACATTTTATTGGAATTTATAATTATTAATTAATAATTATTTTTAGTGTTTAACAAACATTGTCAACATAAAAAGTGACAACACTTGCAATTTGTAAATAAACATAAAAAGGTAGAAATGAAATAAACCATACATAAATCCAAGTCAAGTATATTTTTTAATTTCTTTCTTTGACAAAGATTTTATTTTTAAAGCATCAAGTGAATAAGTAAAGACAATAAAACTAAGAGAAATAACGGTTCCATTTTAAGGTTTTCATACAAGAATTTTAATTGTTTTCTGTATAACATGTTTTAATTTTAATTTTCATAATATTTTCAAAAATGTTATGAATAGTATATAAAAGAATGGGCAATAGTAATTCATCTAATATAACAGATAATAATAATATTGTCATTAATGGAATGATTGGAGCTTCAGAATCTTTATGTTCAGTGGATTGTGATCCAGATAGTATTTCAACAACAATAACCGTTTCAACAAATAATGGAAGTGTAGAAATAGAACAAATATGTGGCTTTACAAGTATCGATTGTGTTATGAATGAATCTTTAAGTGCTAACAATTATAATATTTTACAAAGTGCAGCAGATGAATCTGAATGGTCTTCACCAAATGGTGATACTTCAAATTGGTTTATGACTGGATTTCAATGGAGTGATATTAGTGATACAGTTGATATAAATCAATATATACAAAATAGTACATATCAACTCATGAATTCAGCTGCACCTAATATTAATAATTCATCTTTAGATTCATTATACTATGTAAATAAAGGAAATGGTAATTATACATTAACACAATCTAACTCTCTAACACTCTCAAGTGCGCAATTTGCAAATGCAGCAAGACAAGTTACTGCAATGGCCTCTTTAACTAAACAAAAACAATCATCATCTTCTCATAATCCAATATCTTTGTTACTTACAGTTATTATAATTATTGTTATTATTGGAGTTTTGATTTTAATAGTTATGGTTACAAATAGAAAAAAAGTAAAACAAAGAAAGATTAAAGAATATAATCCTAGCAACGATGTAATAGATGATTATACTGTAAAATCAAAGAAATCATCTGTTAACTTCGAATCAATAAAAATTAAAAGCAGTCCTCCTTCTCCACCTCCTTCTCCATATTATACTGAACAAGTTGAAGATAACAATTCTTTTAATCAAGATAATGATATGAACGATCAAAATAATAATCAGTTATCATTCACTGATGGACTTGACACTTTTAATAATGCAATGGGAACTGTTAATAATGTTCAACAAATTCAATCTATGGTACAACCATCTGGATATAATCATATGGATAATGAGATGAGTCATTTAAATGAAAGACCTCCACCACCTGGATATTACCAAGGACCTCCACTACCTGGATATTACCAAGTACCTCCACCACCTGGATATTATCAAGGACAACCTCCACCACCTGGAAACAATCAAGGACAACCTCAAATGATGCCTCCTCAAATGATGCCTCCTCAAGCTTTTACTGGTGCAGCTGAAGCTGTCGGAACATCAGCAGTTGAAGAAGCTGGTGTAAGTGCAGCAGCTTCTGGATTAAGTATAGGTGCAGTTGAGGCTGGAGCAGCAGCTGTGGCGGAAACTGGTCTTGAAGCAGCTGTTTTATTAGCACCTGTTGGTTTATAAGATTATTATTTCAATCGAAATAATAAAAAATTTAAAGTTTAGTTTGGGTCTATACATTTATAAATCTCTTTTGAATTATTTGCTAAATATTGCCTAAAAGTAGATCCTTCATGTTTTAATTTTGTAATCCACTGAATCATCTTTTCATTATAAGTTGCTAGATGTGATCTTATTTCTTTTTGATCGTTAGATTTTAATATTACAAGAAGATTATCAAGAATCTCATCAGTTGCTTCTAATGGTCTACCTTCTAAATTATACTTTGATTTTATCTTTTCATCAGCTTTATTTTCTTCAATATTTTCTATAGAGGACTCATGTTTATGAATCTCTTCTGCCTTCTCCTTTCTAATAAGACGTTGCTGTGCTGAGTCAAGACTATTCATTGCTTCTTGTTGAGAAGCAATAATTGCAAGTCTTATTGCTTCTTGTTCATCATATGCAGGTGGAATGATTCCTTGAATAAACTGATTTACAGGTGATGATCCACCATAAATTTCATGTCTTACAAGATTTTGATCTGGAATGCCAGGTATTAAACCATATCCTGAATAAGGTTGATATGTATCAGGTAAAAGTTGTTCTTTATAAGAAGGAATTGGAGATTTTACTCCCGGTGAACTTTGTTTTGGCTCTCTCGATGGAGACCTGCTTCTTGATAGTCTCAATTTCTTTTCACGTTCAGTAAGTTCGGCTTCTTTAATCTTTAATTGTTCCTCTATTTTAAATAGATTTTGCTCCCATCTCAATAGTCTATCCTTTTCAAGTAAAAGAAAACTTTTATCATCAGGTGTAGAAATATACGAAGATTTAGATAGAATACTATTATACTGTTCATGAGAGATATCAGATAGTTCATTTGTTTTAGAGTCAAGAATTTTTTTTAGTTCATCTAAAGATTTTGTTGATAGTTCAAGGTTTTTTCTAAATGGATCTAATATCGAAAGTATTGTTTGTCTAGATTCGTTATCTGAAAAGGTACTCATTTTTAGTTTTATAATTTAATTTTTTTCAATTAATAAACGATTAATTGATCGTCCTCAAAATCAAGAATTTTACAGTTACTGTTAGTAACCCTGAAATAAAAGTATTCTATTGATTCAAATATTTTTAAGAAATGTAACCATCTATCTTTATTTATTTGATTAAAGTAACAATATATTTCTATCTTATTGGAGATATTTACTTTATTAGCTAATTTTTCTTTCATCATACTTTTAAATTCATCTGGATTTTTAATATGTATTTGTGATTCACTATCATTTAGTATTAATGATTCATTATAATATTTAACATCTAGAAGTTTAGTTTTATAGTTAGTATTTTCATCGCATATCGTACAGTAAAGAATTGGAATTTTATATTCAGTAAGAATCTTTATTTCGATAAATGGTGCCTCCATATCTACAAGATTGTCAAAACTTAAAACAATAACTATTCCTTTGGGAAATTTTTTATATGGTCTTTTTGTAAGTCTAGTGTGAATAATTTCATCAAATATTAAAACATTATTAGGTGAAATTATTATATAATCATCATTATTATCATCTGGTAACTGAGTATGAAAATCTTTAATTCCTAAATTATTTGCTATAAAAGAAGCCAATTGTAAAGAGTCTATTTTCATAGTACCTAAAACAAAAACTATTGGATAATGCTTTATAAACTTTTTAAAATCGGTTCCTTCAGGTGTAATTTCATGAGAATTAGAATCCAATGAATATTTAGTTATGATATCCATTTCTTTAGTTAACAAATTTTATAATTAATTTAATAAGAGTTATTTAAACTCTTAATTGTTTTTATCTCGACAATTATTAAAAATACTCTAATTAACAAGACTGAACATTTTAAATTCATCTTTATCGTGAATTTTTGGAAATAAAGCTAAAACTGTAAATGAATTTGGGTTAACTTGAGTTCTACCAGCATCGTGAATTTTAACGGAAGGATACATATTATGAATTTCATTCATTTGTTTTTGATTTGCTTTAAGAGTAATTGTCTTGTGACCTGTCTCTAACCAAATATTAAAACATTCTTTAACATATTCGCTTTTCTCATCAAGAGATGTCATCAATTCTACAATACTATGACATCCTTGAACTATCTTTTTACCAGTTCCCATTTTTAAGTCACTATTTATAAATAAATAACATGCATATTCTCTTCCAGATGACATTTTAAAAGCAAAAATAAAATAGTTTTCATTTTTAAAACCAACCAAAACAAAAAAATAATTAATAAAAACCAAATAAAATGATATTTAGAATCGAGTCCGTATTATCAGGTGTCCCAGTTGCTCTTACATTGAGAGATAATGAAATTCTTAAGATGGAAATAAAACTAAATCTAACAGTTTTAGGGAATCAATATTCTTGGCTAGGAAATGCTTTATATAATTCATATACACAAAAAAATGATGGTAGAGTTGAAGTTATACCAGAACTTTATGATGTTCTGTTAGATTTGTCAAAAATGACATATGAAGAAGTAAGATTAAATTGTAGAGGATATTAAAAAAGCATAAATTTTTTTGTTCTTTATCTTCTAATTTTTTGAAGAAATCTTCAAAAATGGACAAAAAATTTCGCCGAAAAAACATCGCCTATAGCTATGGGGAGACCCTATTTTTGACCCCCGAAGTAGTCGGTCTCACTGTACTCAGGACGCCTTGAAAACATACGTGGATGCCTAAAAATAAAATTTTGGACCCTATTTTTGACATTTTTTTCTTCAAAATTTTGACCTTTTTTAGAGAATATGTGAAATTTCACATATTCTCTAAAAAAATTATTCCAAAAAATACTATTTTCATTCTCATTTATTAATATATATTTTTCCGTTTTTAAACCTTTCAACTAATGATTTTATTAATACGTTTGGAATACCATAATCATTATTTACAGGTATTAATTTTCTTCTTGTGAAGGGTGACATTTGATTACCTATAAAGATATCTTTTAAAGTTTCTCTAGAATATGTATATCCATCTGATGCTGTTAGCGGATCTTCTAACAATTCATAAGTTATAGGATCCATCAGATTTTGATAGGTTTCTTGTTCTTTAGATATATTGAAATGCTTATTTTTTTCAATAATGTAATGCAATAATTCTAGCGCTTCACTTTTTACTTTATCTATACTCGTTTTTGTTATATTTGAACGTTTTATTACTCTGTATTCGCTAATATTAGTTAAATTCGTTAAAGGTGTTGTATATTTTTTATCATTTGTTTTTTGATCACATATAACATTTAGATTAACATTATATTTAAGAAAAAGATATATATAATCAAACATTAGATTTTCAGTTAGAGATATAATAAATGGATTTATACCTGATTTAAAGTTAGGATTTAAACCATGATTTAAAAGAACCCCAAATTTCTCTAAGGGAAAATCCAATAAAATGGATGGATAGTAACTCTCAAAAATATTATTTATGTCTTGAATGTCTAAAATGTTAATAAAAGTCATAAACTCACCACTTGATATTTCATATCTATCAAGTGCATAAAAAATTAAATGAAAGACTTCTTTGTGTTTTATTTTAGGGATGTACTGTAGTAAATATGATAATTTTAAATTTTTAATTTTATCTATAATTCTTTTAATTCCTGTCATATAATCTCCTGAAGAAGAATTGACATTTTTTAATAAAATAAAAAATGTCATAATAATTGTATCAAAGCTAACCATATCTAGATATTGATCATATAAATTAGAATGATACTTACTTAAAATTGTACAAGTAACTTCAGAATCATTAAATCTTTTAGCATTTATATCTCCACCTAATTTTTCAAAAAACTCAAACATAGGATTATTTAAATAACAAGTTTCTAAAAATGATTCTGAAATTATAGTTCTAAAACGTAATTTATAATCATCTGAATTTTCATTCGTATGAGAATTAATACTTACTAAATAATTAATACTTACTAAGTTGAGATTAGGATCTACCCAAAAAATAAAATTAAAAATATTCCTTATATCTTGTTTTCCAATAAATGGAATGTTATTAAAAATATTTTGAACAATGTTAGTTCCATGATGATCTTCATGTTTAAATAATTTAGTTATACTTTCTTTAAAGTCTACATTCTTTTCTTCACATCTGCTTTTAAAATTATCAATTAACAAGAAAAAAATTGACTCTATATTAAGACGTTCTTTAGAACCTATAATTCTATGTAATGGTAATCTATTAAAATCATCGGTTAAGGATTGATTCGCATTATTTTCTAATAAAAACTTAACCAAATCAAAATCACTTTTTTTACATGCGATATTTAAAAGAGTTTTTCCATTCTCATCTTTAGTGTCAATATCAACATAGTTAAGGAATTCTTTTATATATTTAATCTTTCTAGCAACAAAAAATAATTCTTTTATTTTATCTTCTGTAAGCTTATCTAAAATAAATAAAACAAGATCAGTTAAATCAAAGATATCATATTGATCATCATTTAACATTTTATGTAATATATCAAAGTAATAATAAGAACTTGTAATGTATGTTTTTTTGATTTGAGACAAAAAATTGGTATAATTTGTTGGAGTTTTTAAAGGTAAACTCATTAGATAATTAAATACTTTATCATCGTCTTCCTCCATTTTAATAAGTTTTAAAAATCAAAAACATTTTTAATTAAACCTAATATATGTTTAACTGTGGGGCAAGAATTGATTTTATTAATAACATTTATATTAAAATGATAATATCCATTTCAGGTAGTAGAAATTATGATAATTATGATTTTATAAAATATGCATTAGATCACTATAAGATAGAAAAAATAAATGTTGGAGATGCAAAAGGTGTTGACTCATTAGTAGTAAGATATTGTCAAGAAAAAGAAATACCTTATGAGATTTTTAATGTAAATTGGAATCCTGTAGATCAAATAACAGGTGTTGGATCATACGATAAAGCTGCTGGTTTAAAAAGAAATTATGAAATTATAAAAGGAACAGAATTATTGATAGCCTTTCCTTCAAGATATTCAAATGGAACAAAACATGCTATTAATATAGCATCTAAAAATTTTGGTATACCTGTTCATTACTGTTATATCGATTAAGTAAAATTATTATGGTTTAATTTAATTTTATTATACCACATTCAAAAATAATCTGTTCATCTCTATTATATAAAAAAGTATTATTTTACTTTTTAATAAACAAATAAAAAGACATTATGATTAAAGACTTTGTAAATATTATTTTATTCATAGTTGTTCTCCTAATTATAATCTTTGTTATTTGGTATCAGGGAGTAGATGGATTTATAACACCTGTTAACTTAAATAATCAAACAAACTATCTTCAAAGAGCTCCAATACAAATAGCATCTGCAAATGTAAAAGCCATTACACCACCAACTATAACAGATGCTGAATATATAAAAAACGACCATAAAAATAGGCCTATTGGTGGAAGATCTTCACCTACACGTTCTAATTTTCAATCAAGTTTAGGTGATGTAAATTTAGAATTTAAGGTACCTATTAAAAAACCATTTGAATCAGATAATTTAAAAAAAATAAAAACAATAGGAGAAAAATTATCTTGTAAAATATTTGAAGAATTTTTAGGTAGAAAAGTTTTGATTCATCATAGACCTGATTGGTTAAAGAATCCGCTAACTAATAGAAATCTTGAAATAGATATGTTTGATCCATATACAAACATAGGAATTGAGTATAATGGTGCTCAACACTACAGATATGAACCTTCAATGCATGGTACATTAAATGATTTTAATTATCAAGTTTTTAAAGACAACTTAAAAATACAAAAATGTAAAGAGAGAAATGTTAGTCTTATTATTGTTCCTTATACAATAGACACGATGGATTATGTTAACGGTAAAATAAAGTTTAAACGAATGACACATGAACAAAGAGAATCTAAATTAAGAGCTTTTATTATACCTGAACTTACGAGATTAATGTATGAAAAAGGATATTACATAAACAATGAAAATCTGGAATAGAAATATTAACTTCAAAAATGAATATTTGAGGCTAATGAATATTTTTTATTATACCATCATCTATCTTAGAAAATGAAATTTTTTCAATCTTTCTTAGAATCTCTTCTTTCTCGCATTCAGATCCGAGAACTTTTTTTATCATATCTAGTCTAAATCTATCGTAATTTATTTTAATATCATCATAAGAAAAATGTTTTGTTATAATAACATAATTTAAAAAACATGATTTTACATTTATAATGCTAAAATGTGTAATATTTAATTTGTGTTTTACCACAAGTGATATCATTAATTGATCATTTAAATCATAATTATATTCTTCACCACTTAATTCTTTATATTCGGTAAGTAAAAAATCAAAATCATCTATTGACATAAAAGATCTTCTTAAAATTATTGATATATACTTTGAAGAATTTATATCTATACTCGATTTTATTTTAGAGTTTTCATCTTGACTCATTTTAAGAAATAAAATGATATTTTTATCATTTTATTTCTATAACAATATTCAGTTATCGACATTTACAAAAAGAATTGAATTCAGAATTTATAATTTATCAAAAAATTTCGCGATTTATTAGAAACAAAAAATGTTATATTAGTCCTTATAAACAAGGAACACCTGAATGGTTAGCTGAAAGAGTTGGTCTCATTACAGGTTCTGTAGAGGGTTCTATTATTATATATGCAAACACTCATGAGAAAAAACAAATTTTAGCTGAACAAATCTGCGGTGTGAGACCAATTCTTATTAAAGATGAGTATAAAGAAAGAGTTTCTTTTGGCACTCTAAGTGAAAATAACCTGCGTCAAGATTTTGAAAATAAAAAAGGATTTAAAGTTCACGAATTAGGTTTTTGTAAATTATTAGAGAATCCTTCTATTTTTGGAGTTTCAGTTGATGGAATACTAGAAAATGGTGATATTATAGAAATAAAAACAAGTCAAAAATCTATTCCTAAAAAGCAATATGCTAACTTTACAGAGATTCAAGAATCACATATTTATCAAATGCAACAGGGAATGGCAATTTTAGGAGCTAGAAATTGCCATTATTGGTTTTATTCCAGAAGTGATAATGCAACATATCATAGATTAGTTCCTTTTGATCAAACAAAATGGTTATTTATTAGACAACGTGCAACAATATTTTATCATGAATATATGGTTCCAATATTAATAAATATTAATTCTTTAAAAATAAATATACCAATTATAAGCAACATACCAAATATATCAGCTTCTAAAAATATCACAATAGAAAATGAAGAGCATAAAATTTTAAAAGATGATGAACAAAAAAATGATACGATAATGAAAATAGATGATCCTATAAATGCCTTATCTTCAGATAAAGATTTACAAATACCAAATATTTCATCAATATATTTAACTGAGAATTAATCCCATATTTATAAAACATTAATTAATGTTTTATAAATAAACGAAATAAATTTTAAAATTTAGTTTCTATAAATAAATGGCTCTTTTAAGAAAATATAGTCTTCAAATAGACTACAATGGTCGACTATTTGATCTTTTGAGTAATCTTGAGAAAGTTAAAATAGCATTAGGAAAAAATAATAACTATAATAAAGATATCGATAATATTATAAACTATATTATTCCAAAATTTGATTTTTACTCTAAATTTATGAGTGTATTTGTTGGATCTATTGTTTTAAAGAATAGTACAATTCTTAATACAAGTAGATATTATTGGAGTAAGTTACAAGTCGATGATCCCATAAATATATATAGTAAGTCTTCGATGGATATATTTTATTCTATACTATTAATTTTTGTAATAATATTTATCGTTATGATAGTTTTTTCTTATTTGTATAATTTGCGTATTGATACCTATATAGTAAAGTTATTAGATTTTTAAATTTTAGAAAATCTTGAGGGACTGTATTAAAATGAAAAATAGATAAATTTTAATTAATTAAAAAGGATGACTGTTTTCAAAACAATCTGGAATGTGGATGAAAATAATGCAAATATTTATTTACATGAACTTGAATCAAAGAAATATAAACCTTCAACACAATCTAACAATGTTTATATTAAAATACTTTCTTGTTTTTCATGTATTGATCTTCGAAAAATTAATATATTCACAAAATTTGAAAAGGAAATTCTAATTAATCCTTTGTTCATTAGAATTTTAGAAAGACTGGAAACTGAAATACAACATGACGAATTACTTCAAACCGCAATTTACGAATTAGGTAAATCATCTATAATGATACACATTAAAAACTTAAGAAAATCTATTGAACATGATATTCTATCATATGAGCCATCAGGATACGAATCAGACGAAAATAAAAATATGGAACATTTTCATATTTATGATATTAATGATATAGTAGAAGAAAATGTTTGTCCTATTAATAATAATTCTGTGGAATCATTCTTTTATGTAGATGAAAATACTTCTCAAAAAAAGCTTCATGGTCCAGGATATATTTTTTTAAAGAAAAAATCATGTCTTGATCTCAACTCTGTATACGGATATATTTTAGCAGGTGGCATTCTTAATCTTAATGATAAATATATGAAAGATTTTTTTACATCAAAAGGAGTTGAAAGTTTTGCAAATAAACAAATTGATGATAATAATTTAAGATCTAATCAATATAATCAAAACAAGACAATTTTAGATATTTCAAATAATTCTATAACATCTATTATAGATGCTAAGTTTCCGATTAAACTTAAGATATTGATTGTTAGTAATAATCCAATTTATAAAAACTATAATATTAAAATGGCACTACCTGAACTTTTTATTTTAACAATGACAAATTGTTCTTTAGAAGATTTTGATTGTGAAAAAATTCCTTCCAGTGTGATTGATCTAAACTTATCAGATAATCCAATAAAATCAATTTTCAATATGAGCAGACTTTTAAATCTCATTCGTCTTAACATTTTAAACACTCAAATTGCAGAATTTGATTTCTCAAAAATAATAACATACGGTCAAAGTCATGACCCTACCAAAAAATTAATAATTACATGTAATCAAAATCAAAAATTTAAAGGTTCAAGACCTGATTGGATTGAATTAAGACAAAATAAGACATAATAAACAGTTTAATATTAATTTCTTTAATTAAAGAAATTTCCAAGTTAAATGCGCATTAATTATTTCTGTGTTAACATGAAGTTTATATTTTTAAATCTCCTCTTATAGTAGGAGATATATAATCTTTAATAATCTCAAAAGAAATAGCGATAACTCCATATAAATTTTCATTTTCTTCTGTGTATATTTCTCTGTAGATCATAATACCATCTTCTAGATTATCAATACCAGGAAGAGCATCATTTAAATTTTCTTCTAGAAACTCTACAAAATTACTGTAGTGTTTAATTTCTTTAATAACAACAACAATTTCATCGTGATCCTTATTAAAGAAAGTAATAAGATCTCCAACCTTTAATGAAACAAAATCACCCTTTTTTAATCTTCCCTCTATAGTTTTTGCGCCTGATTTTATTAGATCAAAATATTTATCTTGCAAATTTTTCTTTAAATTGGTAGTCATTTTACTAAATAAAAAAATGATAATTTTTGCATTTATTTTAACTTGTTCACTCTTTAGCATAAATAGAAATTATGAGTGATAATTAAATAGAAGTAAGATAAAATGAAATTTTGATTCTTATTTTTTTAAAAATGTCAAAAGAGGAAGAAGTTTCAGATTTTGAAATTGAAGAATTTGTAAGGTGTTTTAATAGAGACGAGGAATATCATATAAATTACAATTTGTATGGTCCTGCTAATCCTATGAGACCTGATGAATTTGATGATAAACCTTACATTTGTAAATTTTCACCAACGGGTATATGTCATATGCTTACATGTATGTGTCTTGAGGATAATGCATATGATGTTAAGGATAATGATTGGTATACTGGTATATGTCTTGAATGCGACAATAAAATCTTAAATAAAAAATCAGCTTGGCGAATGCCTTGTAAAAATGGAGGTTTTTTAAATTGTTATTGTTCAGAACAACATATGGTAGCAAGACTTGTAGAAAATGAAGATGATGAATATATCGCACTTGCAAAGGTCATGAAAGCTATTCGAATGAAGTTTCCTATTAGTTATGTTAATATAGACAAAATTAACGATTTTACAATTATTAAAGAGAATAACTTTGACCTTTAAAATAAGAAAAAAATCTAAAAATAGGGTCCAAAAATTTTTTTTGGCCTCCACGTATGTTTTCAAGGCGTCCTGAGTACAGTGAGACCGACTACTTCGGGGGTCAAAAATAGGGTCTCCCCATAGCTATAGGCGATGTTTTTCGGAGAAATTTTTTTGTACGAAACTGCAAAAATATCAAATGATATTTTTTTTTGATAATCAATGATTTATAGAAATTACTTTACCATGAAAAGAAGATTTACTATTCCGTAATTTCCATATTTATCTATATCGTAAGAAAAAGTTGGTTCACCATAAACGCAAAGACCAGTTAAAAAAGAAAGTTTATTCCTAACTTCTTTCCAAAGTTTATCAAAACTTTTAAACTTAATATTTTCGTAGAAGATTGAAAAGTCAAATAAAAATCTATCATCGTTATATAAATCATGCATGTAAAATTTACCATATTTCTCTAAAAATTCTTTAGCTTTTACTTTTCTTTCTTCTAATTGTAACAAATGGATATTAACAATTCTATTTAACTCGTCATCATCTATTATTTCATCTTTATAGTTAATATCTTGAAACATTTTATTATTTACATTTAATTTAAATTTCAATTTTAAAATAATAAAACACTCACATGGCCATTTAAAATTATAATAAATAGTAAAAATAATTATAATTATTTTTTAATAAAATGAGTTCTCTAGAGATAAAGACAAGTAGAGAGGGTAAAAAAGATGTTTATAAGACAACCTTTAGATGTAAAGGCTCATTAAAAAAAGTTGTAGAATATTTGAAAGGAACTGAAATGCCGGTAATTTCTCAATACCCTGAAGTAGGAGTTATTGATGTTGATAGTTCTAATGATGGTGTTATTACTAAAATTATAAGATCTTCATTACCTGATACTGAAGCTGTAAATTTATATTTAGGATGCAAATTTATAAATATAAAATACGATATAGCATATGATGAAAACACTTTAGTTTCAGTTTGTAAAAATCCAGATATTTTAAATAATCTTTTTAAATTTACTGAATTTCTAACTGTAGAACAACATGGTGATGATTTAATTTTTGAGAGAGTTGCAAAAGTTAGAAATATAGGAAAATTAATACCAATTTTAGGTAGTTCGTATCAAATATATGATGATCATTTTAATAATCAAAGTATAGCTTTTTATTTAGGAATCTCAGAAGCTTCTAAATAATAAAATTATATTTATATAACCGAGATTTAAATTTTATATTATTTAGAGTTATAAAATGGAAGAATTTACCAATAAGATGGAAAATATAAGAAACAAAATTCAAGAACTCGAAATAGAATTACATCGTAAAACTTCATTGTCTCACATTTTAGATTCAAAAAATGTTTTTACATATCCTGTCTCCATAGTAGATGATTCTGCTTTATCAGGTAAAAATTTAGCAACCGTTGACTACAATAATTTACATTATAAAGGAATTAATGTCCCAGAGGATACAGGTGTTTTTGAGTTTGAAAGAACAACAAATCTACCAGATCCTTTTAATTTTGTTAACACAACTTTTCAAAACGGACCTTTAAACGTTTTAACATCTAAAAATTTATCTATTGGAAATGATTCCTTAAAAACAAATAAGATTGACGGTAACAACGGAATTGCAAATATTGGAATTGGATTAAAATCTTTAGAATCAAATACAGAAGGTACATCAAATGTAGCTATTGGAAATGGTTCTTTAAGTTCTAACACCACAGGATCATACAATGCAGCTTATGGAACTAATTCATTGTGCTCAAACACTACAGGTTCAAGTAATACTGCTCATGGAATTAATTCACTAATTTCAAATAGTAGAGGAATGTATAATTCTGCTTTTGGAACTAGGTCATTATTTTCAAATAGTACAGGTGAATTCAATACTGCTAATGGTGCTTTATCATTGTTTTCTAATACTACAGGTGAATCCAATACTGCTAATGGTGCTTTATCATTATTTTCTAATACTACAGGTTCAAGTAATACTGCTAATGGATTTCGATCACTATATGCAAATACTACAGGATATAATAATTCCGCGTTTGGAAAAAATTCATTATCTTTAAACACTACAGGATATAGTAATAATGCTAATGGAAGCAATTCATTATCTTCAAATACTACAGGTTCAAATAACACTGCTAATGGAGATTCATCACTACGTTCTAATACTACAGGATATAACAACACTGCTAATGGAAATTCATCATTATATTCAAATACCACAGGATATAGTAATAATGCTAATGGAAGCAATTCATTATCTTCAAATACTACAGGAAATAATAACACTGCTAATGGAAATTCAACACTACGTTTTAACACTACAGGATCAGGTAATACTGCTAATGGAAATTCATCATTGTATTCAAATACCACAGGTTCAAATAATTGTGCTAATGGAGATTCATCACTATATACAAACACTGAAGGAAATAATAACACTGCTAATGGAACTTCATCACTACGTTCTAATACTACAGGTAGTTATAATACTTCTAATGGATTTTCATCACTATATGCAAATACTACAGGTTCAAGTAATACTGCTAATGGAACAAATTGTTTAAGGTCTAATAATACAGGTTCAAATAATACTGCTAATGGAATAAATTGTTTAAGGTCCAATACTACAGGTAGTTATAATACTGCTAATGGAGATTCTTCATTGCGGTATAATACTACAGGTTCAAGTAATACTGCTAATGGAAGCAATGCATTGTCTTCAAATAATACAGGTGGTTATAATACTGCTAGTGGAGTTGATTCTTTACGTTCTAACACCATAGGTATAAATAATACTGCTAATGGAGCAAATGCACTATATTCAAATACCACGGCATCAAATAACACCGCATTAGGATTTAGAGCTTTATATAATAATACAACTTTTTCCAATGTTACTGGTATTGGAAGTAACTCAGATGTTAATGGTAATAATGAAATACAATTAGGAGACTCAAATACAACAGTTTACACATATGCTACAGCTACTAGATCAGATATTCGTGATAAAACCGACATTAAAAATACATTATTAGGACTTGAATTTATAAATAAATTAAGACCCGTTGATTATAGATGGGACTATCGCGAAGATTATAAAGAATATAAAACTGAAAAAAAGATCGTTCAAAAAGAAGTTGTTATTGAAGGAATTTCAACTTTAGTCGATGATGAAATAGAAGTTTTTGAAGAAATTAATATACCTAAAAATGGAAGTAAATCAAGAAGTAGATATCATCATGGTCTAATAGCTCAAGAAGTAGAACAAATTATAAAAGATAGTGGTATTGATTTCGGTGGGTTTCAAGATCATAAAGTAAATGGTGGTAATGATGTAATGACTTTGGGATATATCGAATTAATCGGTCCTATGATAAAAGCTATTCAAGAGTTAACACTTTCAAATAAAGAATTATCTGAAAGATTAAAAAAATTAGAAGAGAGACAATAATTTGATCATCAAAAATATTTCAAGTAATATATAAATTTATATATTATTTTTATAAGAACATTCAGAAGATAAAAACTTAATTTTCTATCTCATCAATAATATGTCTGTAGTAGGATTCAAAACCATCTTTATATTCTAAAACTTTTTGATTTTCAATAGAAAATAACTGTACCCTATTAAGATTTCTAATAAGATGCATTGAATGAGTAATTATTACAACTCCACCATTAAAATTATTAATACCATCAATTAAACCATTCATAGATTCATAGTCAAGATGATTTGTAGGTTCATCAAACAGAATAATATGAGGTTTTTCGACTGAAATTTTAGCAAATGCAACTCTTGCTTTTTGTCCACCGCTCAAATCTGAAATTTTAATGTTAGTTGGATCACCAATAATTGTTTTTCTCAAAGACATTTTTCCAAGAATTCCTTTACAATCTCCTACACTTAAAGATGAACTAATTGACTTTAAGTATTCAACCGCTGTCATATCTAATGGCAAACTATCAATTATTTGCTGATTATAATATCCAATTCTTAGTCTTGGATCTTTAATAATACAATCACCACCTTGATCTGGAAGTATATTTCCTAAACAAAGCTTGAAAAGAGTTGTTTTTCCAGCACCGTTATTTCCAACTAAAACATATCTGGAATCAGTAAATATGTTGAAATCAATACAATCAAGAATTTTCTTAGATGGATAGCTAAATGAAACATTTCTTAAAGAAAATGCATCTTTAAACCTACATTCAACAGTTGGCCATTCAATTGATACAATATAATCTTTAGGAGGTCTTGGTACAAAATATCTATTTTCAAAATCTTCCAATTCAGTTCTAGTTCTTCCTTTCTTTTTAAAGGCAGCAAGTGCTTTTTGATACTTATTATAAGAATCTTCGTTCTTTTTATTTGAATCAGATATAAATTTAGCAAGATTAGTAAAGTTACCCCGTATGGTATAAACTTTAACTGACATCAAATCAAGATTTCCAATGTACCAGATAACATCACTTATAGAATATGTGATATCTATATCATGAGTAATCATGATAATACTTTTATTATATCTAGATAAATAATCAGAAAGCCAGATACATGCTATTAGATCAAGATGATTAGTTGGTTCATCAAGAATTAATAGTTCAGGTTTTCTTAACAATGCTTTTCCTAATGCTAATTTCATTCTCCAACCACCTGAGAGTTCAGATGTACTTCGATTGATATCAAGAAAACCAAGACCCTTCAAAATTTTCTTTGCTTCTGATTCAAACTGATTCCATTTTTTAGCATTTAAAAGTTCAGTTAGAATATTATATTCTTCAATCTCTTCATCTGACATTTCATGTAAGAGACAAAGTTCTTCAACTCTAAGAAAAGCATTATAACCTTCATCATCAGCTTTTAAAAGAAAATCAAAACACTTCTGACTATCTTCTATAGAAACATCTTGTTCTAAATATAAATAGTCAACTCCATCCAATTTTTTAACTATTTCATTTATTAGTGTCGTTTTTCCAATACCATTCACACCAAGAACAGAATATTTAGTTTCTGTGTTAATTGTTATTCTCGATTCATCAATCAGAATTTTTCCATTAATCATAACAGTAATATCTTCCGAAAAGAGTGTTTTCATATTTTAGATATTAAAAATGACTATTTTTTCATTTTGAGTGTTGTTCAAGTAAAATCTAAACTCTTTTTATTTTAACCCAGATGTATATAAAACTGAATTTCTTGTAAATTTTATTTTTAAAATATGCCAAGTTTGTTAATGTTTTTTATCTTTAATAAATCTAATATCGACGATCTTAATCATATCAAAATAGTATATAGTGAAGTTATTACTGATCATTTAGTTATAAAAAATCTGAAAACTATTGTCAATAAATACTCAAATAATGATTTTACTTTTTGTAGTTTAGGTATAGGATTTTACAAATATTCAGTTTTTAAAACAGATAAAAATTTATTTGTGGCTATTTCAGAGACTGATTATTCAACTAGAGTTTTAAAGAATCTTTTTGATGAGTGTAAAACTAAATCTGAATCTTTAAAAGATCTTAACAAAATAAAAAATATAACTGATAAATACACAAGATCGGAAAATGTAGATACAATATCTAAAATAAATAAAGATCTAGATGAGGTTAAGGATGTCGTTAGTAAATCAATTATAATTTCTTTAGAAAATAATGTGAAGGCAGATAAAATAGAAAAAGATTCTCACGACTTAGCTATTGAAGCATATAAATTTAGAAAAAGATCAAAAGATCTGAAGAATAAAATGTTTTGGAAAAATATTAAGATGAAGGTTATTATCGGGTCGATAATAACCTTCATCTTAATATTGATTATCGTTATCTCTATTTGTATTGGAGGATCTTGTTCTTCAAAAAATTAATCTTTTATAGATTAAAAAAGAATAGAAATGAAAAATATTCATTTCATAAAAAATTTACGCCCATAATTCTAACTTTTATACAAATAAAAGTTAGAAGACACGTTTTAAATTTCGAAAAGCAAAACGTTTACACCAAGATACTCTACAATTTCTTTCATCAATAGCTATTTTGATAATTGTTCTAGTTTGATCAGAAACTCTATTAGAAAACTCTACTATACCATCATGTACAAAATAATCTTCAGGATTTATCATACCTGTTTCATCTATATATTTCATTTTACTTTGAACACTTAATTTATTATTAGGATTAGATGGGAAATAAAAATGCATTAAAGAATCTCTAGGGGCTTGATTTTCATTTCTTATTTCATATTCAGAAATAGAAAAATCATTATTCTCTTTATCTTCATATCCTGATTCTTTTAATGAAAGATATATACTTTCTTTCATTAAAACAAATCGTCTATTTGACTCATGATATACGTTATTTTTATCCCTAGTAAAATCTTTTCGGAAAGGGCCAATATTAAAACCTGATTTTATGTGTGGTCTTAAAATTTCTGAAATTTCTTCCAGACCATAACTTGTATAAATTATATAGAGTTTAAACTCATCGCCCATCTTTTTTTATCAATGTAAATTTAAAATATTAAATTTTTAGCCTAAAAATTATAAATATCAAACTTGATATTTAGTTTTTGCTTTTTATGAAAATATTTTTAATGACACTTTCTTATAAGAGCTAATTTTATTTTTGATGAAAATTTTGAATCATTATTTGGATATCCAAGGATATAGATTTTCTAATTGTACATTATTAAAGAATTCATGAATATCATCTACTTTATATCTCAGTGAAAAATGATAGATTATGAACTTAATATGAGGATTACTTTCAACAACAGATTTTAATTGCAACCAATGAATATGATTAGTATCTATAGATTGTTGAATATGTTCATCTTTAAAAAACGTGCATTCTATCATTATTATTGAGTATTTATAAATTCTCGGATCATTTAATATTTCACTATTTGTATCTCCAAGGTATAGAAAGAAATAATCAGTTAAAAAGTCTTTTATTTCAACTTTATTTTTACATAAATCTTTCAAAGTGTTATTATCAAGATTTTTGTACTCTTCCTTTATTTTTGGTCTTATGTATGAAAGACCATAACCACAACAAGGAACACTATGATAACAATTAATTACTTCAACATTTAAATCTTTTTTAGAAATTTTTATTGGAATAATATCACCATCTTTTACACCAACTACTTTATGTGTTATTTTTGGATTTTCTTTAATAAACGATTCTGTTAACTCAAAATCAACATTCATTTTTCTTTCAACTATCTCAGAAATTTGACTGGGTGCATATATTGTTAATCCATTAACTGATGATGTATAGAATGTTAAACTTGCTGAATGATCAGAATGTCCATGTGTTAAAAATAAATTATCTATTCCATATGGGCAATACAACCCACCATCAAATGATATTTTCATTTCTTTTAAGATAAAATTTGTTCGACAAGCAGCTCTTGACCACCCTAATAAGTTAAGAGATGATCCGTTATATAATACAGGAATTGGACTTATATTTCTCCATACATTCCAAATATCAAAATTCTTTTTAAGATCTATTTCTTTTGAATTGGAGTTGCAATTCTGACAAATAATCATTTTTGGTATTTAAATATCAAGAAAAATCATTTATTTCATTTTAAATTTAATATTTATTAAATTTAAGTAAATTACAATAGTTTTAAAATTTCATAAAGCATTATAGTATCTGATAAAGCTGTATGATGACTCAAAGACTGTCTATGTTCTAGAAAATCAATATGATTATTGTAATAATCTTTTAATTTTGGCACAGATTTAAATCCATTGAATATACCGGATTTAAGACAAACCTTTTTTAACGAATTACTAACATCATAACTTTCAAAATTACTCCATGATACATCTACTTTACAACAGTAATAGTATAAAATCGGTTTTTGATTATATATCACTATAAGATCTTTGAAAATATCAATAATGTCTTTAATATATGGTGAAGATTTAAATATATCAGATGATAATTTTAACCATTTACATGCAAAATCAATTTCATTCATATTAACTGTCTGAATTATAGATCTAAATGGATCATTAATGTTTAAAATGGATATTTCAAATATAGTAGATGTTTGAGGATAAAATTCTGTATCAACACAAAAAGTATTGTTTTGAAAGGTATTATCTTTTCTTTCTTTACCACATTTAAATTTAATAATATCAACGTTATCTTTTAGTTCAACATATTTGTCAATAATATAATTCCAATAATAACAATCTCGATTTGATAAAATTTCAAAAGTTTCATTTCTCCTTAAATTAATTAGAATTGCAGTTTTAGCATAATGTTTTTCTTCTAAGCTTCTATATATAAAAACTTGAAGCATATCTGATGGATTAATTTCTCTTTTAGTTTTTAGTTCTATAATATAATTCTCTGTTAATAAATCAATAGATCCAATTATTTTATAGTTAAAAACTCGAAATTCAGTCCCAATAACTTTACCAAAATTATCTTCTATAATCTTAGAAACATTTTTTGAGTAATTAATTAATTCATTATTATATTCTCCATTATATTCATAATTAAATCCAGAGGTTAAAAATATAAAAATAGTAGTTATTAAGTATAAATCACTTACTGTTAGTTCAGATATTTCTAATTCCTTTATTCTTAATATTTCAAAAGTAAATGAGTTTTTTATTATTAATTCTCCATCATGTAGCTGACCATTTAAAAATACATTTTTATTCTTTATTTGGTTATACTCATTATCTGAAACTATTCTGTAATCATTTTCTAAAAATTTAGTTATTACTGATGGTAAACAGTTTTCACTAAATATTTGAATACTAACTCCTATTAAAATTCCGAAGAAATCTGATGGGCCACTATCTTGTATCATTTTTGGAAATGATACATCTAATAACTTTTTCTCTAATATACATCTATTTGTTTCTAAAAGTTTATTAAAATCAAAACATTTTGATAGAGATGTAACACTTTTGTAAATAAATTCAGGTTCATCTTCTTGAGAACTAGTTTTAATTATAGTACCTTTAGAAGAATGAACGTGACTTAAGAGTATACCTCTCGGCAAATTTACTGTGTTTGTTTTTAAAATATAAAATATCTTTTTTCTAGCTCTAGAATGTGAAACATAAATTAAACTTTCAGCTTGCTCATAAGGAATCATTGAAAATGTGTTAGGATAATCATTAATCGAAAAAATAAAAACATAATCAGCTTCCTTTCCTTTTATTGAATGTATAGTTGAAAATAAAACTCCATCACGTTGATATGAACCCTCTGATGATATACGACATGGAATTCCTTGATTTCTAAAAATGGAAGATATTTCTTTTGAAAAGTTTGAGCTTTTATTATCAGCTTCAAGAGAAGGACCAACTACCATGAATTCAGAATATGAAATACCTCTATTATTTAACCTTTTAATAAAGTTAGCAATTTTCTCAATAACATTAGGATTATTATTCGCATTATATATATTTATAGCTTTATTATTTGAAATCTCTAGTTTTTTGTCATCTTCAGTATTTAAAGTATTAAAATTGTCAATAAAAGAATTTATATTATTTGAATTACTTAATCCATCAACTTGAAGTTCACAATGTATTTCTGGTCTTCTTCTTGATAGATCATTAACAAGATTTAATATTTTAATATCCTTAAATCTATGACTTTTAATAAATCCAATTTTAGATATGTTTGGATTTACTTGAGTCCACATATCATAATACCACTTACCAGAATTTTCTTTTATTCTCTGCCTTGGATCACCAAATATGGTTAATGATAAAAAACGTCCCGTTAAAAATAACGCTAATATTAACTCTGCTCTTAAATCATCTATATCTTGAGCTTCATCTACTATAATATGCCTTTGTTTAGTAGTTATGTTTCTCTTTTCTACTTTTGATATGGCATCTCTTATACTATGATCAAAAGTCGATGATATTCCTCCATTAATATTCCCTGCTAAACTATCTACCGTTAAAAATGCTAATTTTTTGTCTAACGACTTAAAAGACATATTAGAACTACACCCGGGATACTCATACATTCTATTTCTATCTTCAAAAACAGCTGCATTAGTATATGATAGAAAAATAACACCTTCATCTTTAAGTAAAAAAGCTTTTTTACAAGCAGTTGTTGTTTTACCAGTTCCTGGTCCTGCATTCACAATTATAAGTCCACGTTTATTAATAACCATTTGTTGTTCAAAGTTATAAATTCTTCTTGGTATTTCCATACTTTTTTGTATCATGTAAAAGTATGAAAGTATGGTCTCCTTCTTATTTTTAGTGATATAACTTAATGGTATTGGAAAAGTAACCATATTCTTATTTTCTAAATAATTTAAACAGTCAAGATAACTGTACTCTGCAAAAATTGTTTGTGAAAATTCCTTTATTGTGAATGATTCTATTAAATTATTCCAGTATTCAATAAAATTTTTATCGCTATCTAAAATTGGATATATTAAAGTTAATAGGTCATTTTTGTCTTGATTACACGCTATCGGTACAGATCTGCAAATTCCAAGAATAGAAGCAAGTTCAAATTTGCTTAGTTTATTTTTATTCATTTTTTAAAAATTTTTAAACTTTAAATTTCATTTGAACTTTAAAAATTATACACATTTACAGTTTTTTATTTAGAAATTCTGTTATTGACATTACCATTACAAAATGTGGAACCACTCGAAATAAATTTAAAGTAAAACCTCGAAAATAAATTTTAAAACCCGGCGTACCATAAAGATCATTACCATACATTTGCCTATTTTTAAGATAATCTAAAGGTTGCATTGCAATTGTTGCGATTGTAGAAGATAAGATTGACCCTAAAACACCACTTCCTGTTCTTTCTTTTAATTCTTCTTGAAGTGGAAAAAATAATGGAGCAGATATAAGTGTTTTACAAAAAGTTTTGCTATAACCTCGATACAAAGTAGTTGGATTTTCTAAAATTGTAAATAAAATCTTAGAAACGTGCATTTGTTGATTGACTTTAATCCAATCCAATGGATGGGTTAAAATTGATACACATAGACATCCAAATGTATTGTTTATGTAATTATTACCACCAACATTATCACAAATTAATTTGTACATGAAAAACTTTGAAGATGTACTAAATATTTGAGTTGAGATTGCTATTGGTCCTGCAGTATAAAACCCACCAATGCCGTATTTTTGATATATTTGTTTTATTGTTTGTGATATTGAAACTTTACCATTTTGAAAATTTGTTTTAACCAAACATACAGGTGACATAATTAATTCGGCAACACCAGTTGCAATGGCTGAATTTATAAAGTTCTTAAATTCCATTTTTTGATAAATAATAGTTATTATTTATTCATTTTGTTTCAAAATATATACTTAGAATTATTTTTAAACTAGAACTATCTAATATTAGCAACATGGTCATTTTCAAACGAACAAAAAATCTGATTACTTCCAAATAATCTGTATATCTCTCTGACTTGTTCAAAATTTTGAACTTTTCCATTCCCATTATTTTTACATTTTATAAGAACTCCACTTCCAGCTTTTATTGTTTCTTTATTAAATACATGTGTTATCTTTTCATCAACACCGACTGAAACCCTTCCATAATTTTTGTTAATGTTAACGTAAAAATAAATAGAATCACTTAAAGATACTGAAACTTTTTCAATTCTGCCTGTATTTAGATCTAGATATATTTGACCCTCGATGTAATCTCTTTTTCCATTAGCTTTCTTCTTAACTGCAAATGGTAGGTTTTCAATGATAGCTTCTGTAAAATATCCATCTGGAATTGTATTTTTAATAACGTCATTGTAAGGAAGAGTTTTACTTGTTTTTGTTCCATCTAAAAATATATCTGTTATGATAAAATTTGTTTTAATTCTATTAATTGGTCCGTTGGGATACTGAATTGGAATTGGATTATATACTTCTTCGATAGGTGGAAGAATAGGACTATTGGATTGAATAATAGGATTTATAATTGTTTGATTATTAATTGGAATATGTGGAATATCAGATTTTTGAATATTGATAAAAGGTTGAATATGAGGATTATAGATTTGTTGATCTAAGGGGTTACTTTTTATTTTAACTAGATCTTTTAGTTGGTTAAAGTATTCAAAATAATCAACCGGTATTTTGCCATAAATAGATAAATAGTAATCAACATTTTGAAAATGAAAATGTAGACGAATTGCATCTATATGAATATAAATTGTTACTTCTATTCCAGTATTATATATAGGAGTTAATATATTTTTAAGATCATGTAATGGAAAATATTTAATAAGTATATTTGGAAACTTTGAATCATTAATTGAAACATAAACAGTTATTGGAAATTTATTTTCATCTTGAGACAAAGTATTGGATAGATCAAATGCCATTTGACCCACATCAAATCCAGAACCAATCATAGAATTAGTAATGTTCATTTTATTGTCGATTTAATTCATAAAAATATAAATTTATCTTTAAATATATACCAATGATAATTAATCGATACGAATATTTATGACATTCTTATCTTCATAATTTTTATTAAGAGATTCTTTATCATACCAACTTCCAATGTTGCAATAACATTTAATTCCTTTTTCATGAATACTAAATTGATGAAAATACTCTAGATAATTATTTGAAGATTCCTCTTGATGGTTATATTCTAATTCTAACATAAAAATGTTAACGTCATCTTCATCTTCAAGACTCATTCTTCCAAAAAATTGATTATGAATTTTTGAGAATTTAATTTGTAATCTTTTATTTTCAAATCTATTTGAAAGAAAACTTTTTGAAATTTTCGATTTGTCAATTTTAAGATGTTTGGAAAGACTTGTAATCAACTCTGAGTAAACAAGATCATAAAAATTATCAGACATTTCATATTTACCTTCTTTATTTGGAATATTACCGTGCCAGAGTTCAACATTGAATAATAATAATCGACCTTGCATTTTTGACCCTATTTTTTATTATTTTTGAATAAAACGGGTAAAATCAAACAAAAAAATGTTAAAAATAGGGTCAAAAATTTTATTTTTAGGCCTCCACGTATGTTTTCAAGGCGTCCTGAGTACAGTGAGACCGACTACTTCTGGGGTCAAAAATAGGGTCTCCCCATAGCTATAGGCGATGTTTTTTGGAGAATTTTTTTGTTTGATTTTTGAAGAAATCGATTAAAAATGATCAAAAATCAAACAAAAAAATGTTAAAAATAGGGTCAAAAATTTTATTTTTAGGCCTCCACGTATGTTTTCAAGGCGTCCTGAGTACAGTTGAACCGAATACTTCGGGGGTCAAAAATAGGGTCTCCCCATAGCTATAGGCGATGTTTTTTGGAGAAATTTTGTTCAAAAATTTTAACTTTTTTACATCATAATGAACTAAACATTCTCCTTTTCTGAAAATGGACCATACATACTCTTCTTAAAAATAGTTAACTTTATATTTTTATAGTTATAATAATCAATTACCCACTCGGATTTATAAAAAGAGATCAAAAACTAAATTTTATACCCCACCCTGAAACAAAAAATGGAAATGAAAAATTTCAAAAAATTAAACAAAAAAAGATGGATAACTTTTTAGTTCAAGATCCAAACTCAGAATATGGTATCGTATATGATCCTAATCAAGAAAAGATTTTAAAAGACATTAATGATGCAAGTCGGTATGGATACATACCTGAAGTTCCACGTGTTTTTTTAAGGTCTCATGTTTATGGTGGTTCTCATGTTCGTGAAGAAAGAAATGTTTTACTTTATGATATTAAAGAGAAGTATTTTATTAGAAAGAAAATTACAACTCCTAAGCTAGAAGAGCGTCTTTTACTAGAGATGTTAAGTAATTGTATTGATAATGCATTTCTTTCCAGACGTATGAATGTAGATCCAGGTGATGTTACTATAGATATGACATCAGATACCATTTCTATAAGAAACACAGGAATTCCAATTCCTGTTGATATTCATGAGTACTTTTACTCTCAAAACCAATTTGGAACTTGTGCTGAATTAATTTTCGGGATTATCGGTGCCGGAAGTAATACTGATGATCGAGTTACAAAACAAGGTGGAGGTCAGAATGGAATAGGTTCAAAACTTTGTAATATTTTCTCAAGAGAGTTTACAGTTGAGATAGGAGATAATATTCGAGGATTTCATCAAAAAGTAATTTGGAGACGAAACATGACAAAAAAAGTATCTTCTGTTATAACACCCAGTACATACAACATTGTTATGGGTCAAGATAGAAAATATCACATTGTTCCAATTGGAGATAGATATAATGGTCCTAATTTTGTGAAAATAACATGGAAACAAGATTTTCGAAAGTTTGGCATCGATTATTTTTCACAGGAAGAACTTGAGCTTTATATGAAATATGCTGCAGATGCTACTTTCCAAGGTAAAATTCCAATTGTATTTAATAATACAACAATTGACTGTAGGGGTGCACAAAGCTACGCGAATTTATTTCCAAAAGAAATGTCAAAAACAGCTTTTATTCACTATGAATTTTCACAAGCACCACCAATTCAAGGTAGAGAACTAGAAGCTGCAATAGCATCTTTTCAAATAGTACCAGATGTTGAATTAATTGTTTTAGATTCGCCTGGTGAAGGAATGCATATTAGTTATTGTAATGGGATTTATAATGTTGATGGTGGGGTTCATACTGACGCAGCATATCGGGAAGTTCTAAGAGCTGTTAAAGAGGTTATGGCTTCAAACAAGGGTTTTGATAAGGGTCTTGATATGTCTAAATTAGATATTAGAGATATAAAAAAACATTGTACTATTATTATTAATTATAAATGTAAAGAACCAGTATTTAAAGGACAAGATAAAGAGAGACTAAACAAACCTGAACCAAAAATTAACATATCACCTGATGAGTCAGCTAAAATGAAAAAATGGAAATTAGTCGATATTTTGTACAAGTCTTTAACAGGTAAAAATTTAACTGCTATCTCAGGTGGTCGTCTTGGTAGAGGACGTGTTAAAGATGATGAAAATTTTGAGGATGCTAATTGGGTAGACACTCCAAGAAGAAATGAAGCTGTTATGGTTATTTGTGAAGGGAAATCAGCAGGTGCATATATTCTAAAATGGATTTTATCTACACCAGAAAGAAAAGATAAATATGCAGCTTTTTTATTAAAAGGTAAAGTTAAAAATGTTACCGATCTTGGAGTTATGGAGATTGAAAGTAATGAGGAACTAAGAAAGTTAATTAAATATATGGGATTAGAATACGGTGTGGATTATAGAACTAAGGAAGGTGCTGCAAGTCTTCGATATGGTTATATTTATGTTATGGTTGATGCTGACTCTGATGGGTCTCACATTTTGTGTCTTTTTCTTAATTTTATTTACAGGGCATTTCCAACGTTTGCTATGGCCGGTAGAATATTTTATCCTCCAACACCTGTAATCAGAGTACTTACCAGTAGTGGACAAACGAAAGAGATCTTCTACAACATGTTTCAATATAATCAATGGAATGAAAAAAACGGATTTCAAAAACATACTGCAAAATATTTTAAAGGACTTGCTGCTGGTAAAGATGCTTTTGCTAAAGAAGATTCAAAAATATCTCCATTAGTGTTGTTTGGTTTTGATCAACTTGCTTGTCAAGCTCTTGATATTGCCTTTAAAAGAGGACTTACAAATGAGAGAAAAAAATGGATTCAATTTTGGAGAGATAAAATTGACACTGAAGTTGTTACAAAAATTCAGTGTCAAAATCCAAGATTATGGCATGTAAACATCTCAGATTATATCAATACAAAATTAGTTGAATATTCAATAGACTCTTTTACAAGAGCTTTACCTGGATATAAAGATGGTCTTAAAAAAAGTCAAAGACAAGTATTGTGGTATATTTTAGATGAATGGAATTTTGGACATTCAAGAAAATCTGAAACAAAATTATCACAAATAGCATCTGCTGCTGCAAATAAGTGTAAGTATCACCATGGTGATAAGGGTTTAATTGATGTTTTATCAAGAATGGCATCTTTTTATCCTGGATCAAATAATTGTCCTTTAATGTCACCTGAAGGACAATTTGGAACTCGTAACAAATTAGGTGCAGATGTTGGTGCCGCTCGTTATGTTGAAACTAAACCAGAACCTTTTTTTACTTATATTTTTGATGAAGAACTTTTAAATCTAGTTGAACAAAACGTAGTTGAAGATAAAAAAGTAGAACCAAAATGGATTCCTTGTAAGGTACCACTTCATATTATTAATGGAGTTGTTGGTGTTGCAACTGCATATTCTCTTGAAATTCCATCATACCATCCTGTTGATGTTATTGTTTGGATTCTTCAATATATTTCAGAACAAATGGTATTTCCAATGGTTCCTTGGTTTCGTGGATTTACTGGTGGAATTGAACTAGAAATTTTTAAAGGTAAGTATAAGAAAGAATCTTCTCAACAACTAACAGAAGAAATGATTCATTACTACGAAGGATTAACTTTAACAACAACTGGTATTTTTAGACATATTCGAAATAGAAATCAAGAATACACAGAAGAGATAAATGGTAAAAAAACAAAAGTTGTACATGAAGTTGCAGATGTTTATGTTACAGAAGTTCCAATTGGTGTTGGATTAGCATCATATAGATCTGCTATGGAAAAATTATGCGATAGAATAGATGACAAGATGGAGACTACAGATACACCTAACATTATAATTGAAGGATGGAAAAAACCAATTACTCATAAAGATTTATTATTAATTGAAAGAACAGGTCTTTGTAATATTACTCTTATTGATGACGATTCTTTTCCGATTCAAATGAGAAATATATATGAAGCTTTGAAAATCTACTGTGATAATATGATAGATCTATATCTCAAATTGAAAGAAAAGAGATTGAAAGAATTAGAAGAAGGAATTCTACATGAATCTAAAATCATAAAATTAATTGAGCTTCTTCTTACAGATACAATTATCGCTAAAAAACAAAATGAATCTTATGTAGCAGAACAATTAAAACCATATGGTATTGAATATGAAATTTATAAGAAACTAAGTAGAAGATCAGAAACAATAGAGGGTTATCAAGAACACCTTGAAAAGCTAACAACTCTACAGAAAAGATATGAATTAATTAGAAATAAACATCACTTAGCCGAATGGAGTGCAGACTTAAATAAGTTCATGAATGAATTAACAAAAGATCCAAGTTATCAAAAACTTCAACATCACCAATATCCATTTGTACCTACTAATATAAATGATTTATTATCTGGTAAAATAAAATCACCATATAAAATAAAAGAAGAAACATTACCACAATCTATCTAAATACACCTAGATTTAAAATAAAACATTATTTACTGATATCAGTAAATATCTTACTAGTTTACCATTTTTATAATTTTAACAAGAGACTATAATTATCGTAGCTGGTAGTTAAAATTTAGTGTATACTTTTTATTGTAATATTACAAATATAGAAATAGAAGTTTTATTGTATATTCATTAATCTTGTGACTTTTTAAATAAAATATAATATTATCTTTTACATAAAATATTTTTATAAAAATTCTTATACTAATAATAATCGTGACAAAACAGAAATTTAAAAGTAGGGAAGAATAAAAAATAAGGAAAATTTTTTATATAAAAATATGGAACAACCAGATCAAGATAAAGGTCAATATTCTGTAACAAAAGCGGGAACTAGCATTTTTAATGCTGCAACTTCTATAAATAAACACACAGTGTTACTTGTTTTTGGAATAATATTTTTAATAATTGCGCTAGTAGGTTTTCTAGCTCTCTGTGGAGCTCAAACTGGTACATGTGAAACATCTGGTGTTGGTTCATTAGTACAATCATGTTTTGGTGGACAGGATGATGGTGAAATTAATGTTACAACTGAAGTGGTATCAGAAGCTTTAATAGTTTTCTTTTTAATTTTAGGTATAGGTATGTGTACTTATGTATGGACAATGGGAAGTGTAACAAAGAAGTTAATAAAAGAGGGAGAAAATGCAGCAGCTTTGACAATTAACGGAAAGAAAGGAATTGATCCTAAAGAGGTCAAAGCTGCAGAATGGGATGAGATGAAAACCTTAGCTGCAAAATTAGGAATTCCACCAACAGTTTTACAAGACGGTTTAAAATATGCAAAAGATAAAACAATTCAAAGTACCACATATGCTGGAAAACAACTAAAAAATGGAGTTACATATGCTAGAAAAAATATGAAATTATCTAAGAATAATAGTTCTAATAATAGTTCTAATAATAGTTCTAATAATAATATTTCTGATTCTGGCAGTAGTAGTGATACTGACAGTAATGATGACACTAGCAGTAGTAGTGATAGTAAAACAAAAAAGCAAAAGAAAACAAAAACAAAAGCAAAAAAAGAAAAGAGTGAATAAACATAGAACATTTAAATATATAACCGTATATTTAAGTATGATTAAAATTGAATAAAAATAAGATTTTTTGAACTAAAATGGGAGTACCAAAACTGTACAAAATGGCATTTTCGTCAATTGATGGAATACACACCGGAGACATAAAAAATCCATTCTCATTATCGTGCGATCTCAATGGTTTACTTCATAAAATCGCTGGATATATTTACGGCTACGGTAAAACATTAGATAATAAAGATATTGATAACGATAAAATTCGAGTTATTATGTCAAAATTACAAACTCCTAATGGAGTTTCACTTTTAGAAGCAGAATACTTAAATACAATTGGTCCTGTTCTTAGTTTACTAATTATTGAAAAGATTAATCCAACTGATGTTCTTATTATTGCAATTGATGGTATTGCGGAACTTGCAAAAGTTATCCAACAAAGAATTAGAAGATTTGTTTCAGGTTCTGAGAGATTCGAAAAAGAATCTCACGGAATAAAATCATTTGATACTTCATTTTTAACCGCAGGTACTTCATTTATGGAAAGAGTTTCTGATGCAGTACAAAAATGGATTGATGAGAATAAATCAAAACTACCTAAATATGTATATTTTTCACCTTCACAGAAAGCAGGTGAAGGTGAACATAAGATATTTAAAATGTTAGATTCCATTAGAGGATATGAAGTAAGTAATAATAGAACAGACACTGACAAAGATAAAGATGTTGAATATAGAATTCAAAATCATGTTGTTTATGGATTAGATGCTGATTTAGGTATTTTAACTATGATGAGAGATTATAATTTTATTTGGTTACGTGAGAGTTACGATATAAATACTTTAAATGAAGGAGTTTCTATTAATGTTGCTAGGGATCACTTTATAAATTTAATGAAACCTGACAGTATAGCTTATGAATCTCTCACAAAAGATCAAAAATTTTCACTAATTCGAGATTTTGTTCTTATGACATTCAAGATAGGTGATGATTTCGTCCAAAGAATGTTTACTCTTGATTGTAATATTAAAACGACTCTTGACTCTTTTTGTAAAGCTTATAAAGAATATACTGATAATGAATTTAAATTTATAACTGATAACGAAGGAAACATTAATTGGGGTTCGTATAAATATTTTCTTGAGAACTACTTAATCAAAACTGAAGAAAATCTATATAATTTAAAAATGGAGGTTGATACTGCAGAAAGACTCTATGCTAATGACCCATATAATAATGTTTACGCCTCAGAAGTTATTAGATTGAGATCGATTAATAAGATAAAAATGAATCAATATGAAACTTATACTCCGTGTTCTTTATTTCCAATGCCTTATGAAAATTTTATTGAACATTGGAAAAAAGTTATGATAAGACCTTCTCTCATAGCCAATACTATCTTTACAAGTCCGAAAATTTCAATGCTTATGGAGTTAGAACAAAATATAATTCAAGAGTCAACATATCAATCTTGTCAAAATTATTTAACAGGTCTTCAATGGAATCTTAAATATTACATGGGATATCCAGTAAATAATTGGTTTTATCAAGGACATTTATCTCCTACTATTTCTAATTTAGTTGAGTTTATGAATTCAGGTAGATTTCAAGTTCAAAATGTAATTAGATCACCAGTTGATCCTTATATTAATGCAACTCATGTTTTATCATTAGTATTACATCCTCTATTTTCAAATCAAGTATTAAAGACATTTTTCTCAACCGATGCTGTATATTTAAAACATGTTTCAAAATGCAAATTTTGGAGTTCATATTCACCAAAAAAATTATCTTTTATTTTTCAAGCTGGTTATAACTCTGATATCCATATGAAAATTCCAATTATTCCCCAACTAATGTTGAGTGACATTTTAAAAATCTCAAAATTGAGTACTGATTATTACACCAGCTATAGTGACGTAAATAATTTGGGAACTTTGACGTTGGGAAATATTTCTCAATCTGTTTTTGTATCTAGATTGACATCAACTAAGAAAGTTACATTTGAAAATGTAAAATCTGAGGTTGATTCATCAGGAATTATTGTTACAAAACCCTCCAATTTAGAAAAACAAATATACTCTGGTACAGGAGATTTAGGAAGAGGTGATACTTCAGGAAGAGGATTTCATCAAGGAAGAGGAAGAGGTGATACTTCAGGAAGAGGATTTCATCAAGGAAGAGGAAGAGGTGATACTTCAGGAAGAGGACCTTATCAAGGAAGAGGAAGAGGTGATACTTCAGGAAGAGGACCTTATCAAGGAAGAGGAAGAGGAAGAGGACCATATCAAGGAAGAGGAAGAGGTGATAATTTACCAATGAAGGTATCAAAATTTAAATCAATGTATTCATCACAGCAGAACGAGTCAAATCTCGATATATAATCCAAAATAAAGTTTAATTTTAAACCTAATAATATTTACAAATGTAAATATTTTTAAGATTTTTTACTTCTAAAAAGGAAATATGTCGGATAAAGAAAGAGATAAAAATGCTATTTTGTGTGATTTAAAAAATAATTTAATTATTAATGAACCAGATCTCTTTACTGGTACCTCACATATTGATGGAACTTACTATCATGATTCTGATATTTTAAAATACATAGGTCTAGAAAATTATATTATGTTACTAAGAAAATTTCCATCATACTTTATTTATTTTGATGAATTTTCCGCATATTTTAACAGTGATGAATTATATATTCCTGGATATATAAATCTTTATATTTCAGATGATCCACGAACTGTTAAATCTGAAATTATTAAAACAATTCATTACAAACAATATTTCTTTAAAAATTCTTTTTTGGTTAATAAAGAAGAAGAAAACATAGAGTTAAAAGAAAAAAATAACACTGTATTTATATGGATTTTTATCTGTATTATTATAGTCTCTTTAATATTTATATCAATATACGTACTTAATTATAATTATTTACTCACTAATCGTTTAAAAGGTTCATATGTCTTTATAAAAACGTAGTTTTTAAAATATACTTTATAAAAAATTCCTATGATTATAAAGTTCCAAAAAGATTTGGATAAGTTTTAAAAATACAAATATTTGCAAGAATCGTTAAATAAAACAAAAGCTATCATAGAAAGTAAAAGTTAAAATGAATTTTTTTTATTATTTTAAAGAATAAAATGGGTTTCATCAGAGACAGTGATGGAAAAAAACTTGGTGAGGGTTCGTACGGAATCGTATGGGCTGGTGAAATAACGTACGTTGATGGAAAAAAAGATCGAGGTGCACAAAAAGAATCATATCACAAACATGAATATTCTGGTTTTGGATCTCTACGTGAAATTCAGATTCTTCATACACTTTCATCTAAAAGTCCTTTTGTTCCGCGTCTTTTAGGCGTTTTTTTCGACGAATATAAAAGAAAACCTCGTGGAAATGAGTTAATGAAAATAGAAGGTATTAATTTTGTAACAGAAATATTGGACACTAACGGTATTAAGCTTTTTGGATCAGATTTATATGATTTTGAAGGAGCTATTGATATGATTGGACAGTTTATAACAGCTGTTGCATTTATACATGACAAATTGATTACACATAGAGATATTAAACCAGGAAATATTCTTATTTCTCTACATCCTACTACTAGAAAGCCAAGTCTAAAGATTTGCGATTTTGGATTTTCTCAATTTTTAGTAAATTCAGCACCATCAACGCCTGGAACAAACACACCATGGTACAGAGCACCTGAAATATGTTGGTCTATTCAAAAATATGGTGCTACTTCAGATGTTTGGGCAGTTGCATGTACAATTTTTGAGATTTTAACAGGGAAAATTTTATTCAGATCAGAAAAAATTGATTCCGATGATTTATTCAGTGAAATAATTAAAAATAATCCCAATGCTTGGACTCAAGAAATACACGCATCTTACAAGCGAAATTCAAGTGTTATTCTTAAATTAAATGGAAGTGATGAAGTTCAAAATATAGAACCAGGACCTTCTTTAATGAGAATATTAGAAAGATCCAAATACTATAAACCTGAAGATAGAAATAGATGGATTAGTTTAGATAATATTTTAAAGTCTATGCTAAATTATAAATATAAAGAAAGAGAGCCATGCTTTAGTGTTTTAAATAATCCAATATTTCAGAAGACCAGAGAAACATTCTCGAATATTATTTCAAATATAGGTTCAATGAAAAGCGGTGAGGTTATAAATATATCGCTAACACCTGAAATGAATGCTGTTAAGGTAAACTTTTTTTCAAGGTTTATATCCAAATATCCACAATTTACTCCCAGAATTTTATTTCACGCAGTAGATTTATCAAATAGAGTTCTAAACATTTTGGATAAAATTGATCCTATAGATAAAAATCCAATTAAAGTTATGATTGCATGTATATACTTTTATCATAAATATTGGATAACATTATCAACGACATATTCGGTTGGAAAATTTTTTGAAGAAGTTTTAACATGTGATATTGAAAAGCCAGAAAATTTGGAAGAGTACTACAAACTAGATGAATGGATATTTAATTTCGAGATTAACGTTATTAAAACTATTTTTCCAAGTTTTAGAATATATAGACCTGGAATTTTTGAGATGATAGATGAGTATGAACCAAAACCTAATCGTAGCGATATAATTAAACTTTTCCTTGGTTACATTGAAATGAATGAATTCTCAAACGGATCATATAGAAAAATATATAGAATACTATATAACAAATGTGTAGATCCGAATTATTTTTTCCCTGTAAAGCCTTAATATAATAATTTAATAATTATTATTGATATAAAAATATGCAAGATAATATTGAATTTCAAATTATTTCAAGCTTCGCATCAGGTATTCTTTTTGGAGGACTTTCAAGATCAATCTTTTTTACAATCCTTTTTGTATTAGCTTTTGAATTTTGTGTGATTCATTACAGTAGATTTTATCCACCAGAAGTTATGACATATGAGAGGGTAATAGTAAACATTTTTTTCCTTTTAGGATGGATTTTAGGAAGAATTTTAATGTTAAATGAAACAGGATTTGAAGACATTGTTGAATTTTTTGAGAGAAATAATGACATAAGAGAGCACACAGGTCCTTCTGGGGCTGAATTTATTTTTTCAGATAAAAATGAAAATCTCGAAAATTTTGGGTTCAAAAATGGAGAATAAAGATATTGAACTTGGATTTAGGTCATTAATTCAACAAAGTGATATTTGTAGTTTTGAAAGACACTTATCACCTGAAGAAGCTCGTTTTATTCAAATTTTAATGGAGAAAAAAGAATTCGAACGTAAAGCTTTAGATATTTTAGAAGAAATTAATTTTAAAACTAAAAGGGTATTATTACCTTTCTTTGTTGGAGTTGGAATTTTATTTATTTTCTTTAGTTATACGGATAAATCTTGTGTTGAAATAAAAGTTCCTAGATTTTTTATGAATTTAGCACAAAATTTTTTAATACAAGGAATACTAATGATAGTATCTTCACCTTTATTATGTTTTAAAGAAGGTTCTGAATATTTTATGTTTTTTAGTTTTTTGAAGATTATTAATACAACCTTTCAAATTTTTATATTTTTTAATATTTTCAATCAATGTTCTTACCAAATATATTCATTTTTACTTTCTCTTTATATGATTGTATTTATAACAGTTACTTGGTTTATACTTCTAATTGCAAATAAAGAATCAAAAAGAGTTGATACAAAACATTATTCCGAATAATTTAAATAATCACATTTGTGATTATTATACATTCATCATATCTTTTCTTATTTTTCTAAGTTTTTTTCTTGAAAGTATATCAATCTCTCTAAATATTAATCCATTTTCATCTCTATTTATTTTTTTAGTGTGACCTTTTATATAGACGATTAAAACTCTATCATTTTGGAATTCAGATATTGCACTTTTGCAATCAGTAAATATAGTAACATGATCAAACTCTAATGTACTATTAATACATTCTTGAATCCCAATCTTCTCAAGTTCAGAGTTTTTAATTTCATTAAATATTTTAATAGTTTGTTCATATTCATAATTAATACCATTTGGATATATGCGATAAACAATAACACCAAACTTTAGCTTTGGATCATAGCTAGCATCTGTAAAGCAAACTGACATTTTTTCAAGAATGTCTTTATTCTTTTTTCTTTTTTTCTTTAAGTTTCTTCAAAAATGATAAAAAATTTTCTCCGAAAAACATCGCCTATAGCTATGGGGAGACCCTATTTTTGACCCCCGAAGTAGTCGGTCTCACTGTACTCAGGACGCCTTGAAAAGATACGTGAAGGCCTAAAAATAAAATTTTTGGACCCTATTTTTTAAGAAATTTCTTAAAAATTTGATCATTTTTCATCATCTTCATTAAAAAATCAAGATTTTTAAAAACTTGAAAAACAGTTAAAAGAAAAACTAAACAGATTAATAACAAAAGTATTTTTAGTAATATTACTATTTAATTCATCTCCGCTATCTGATTTATCTTTGAATAATTCGATATTTTTATTACTTATAACTTTATCCGTAGGTTTAATTTTATTTGTGCTAATTTTATTATCTCTTCTATATAAATTTCTGACAAAATTATTTGTATTTTTAATATTTTTATCTTTCTTATATTCATAAATTTTATTATTTGATGGTTTAATGGAGATCTTCTCTGATAAATTTTGTAATTCGATATCTTTGTCTCTATCTCTATTAAACATTCTTAGTTTATTAAATGTCATTTTATATTTTTGAAAAATATATAAAATAATTAAAAATTCCAAATAAATGGAAGGATTAATTCTATGTCATCCAAGAAAAGTCTCTGTTGAAAATGGAAGATTAACAAACCATTGGTATGGGGATATGGTCATTTATGACATTAATTTTAGTGGAGTCAATATGTCAACTGTTGATATAATTGGAGATCCTAATATATTAGCAAATTGTTTTAGTCAAAAATTCTGGAGTTCTCATTTAAAAGAGTATTCTGTATTGATAGCACCTGATTCTGGAGGATTATGGTATAAATTTCAAGAAGATCATGAGGAGATAGGATTTAAAATTTTACTTGAAGGAATATTAACAATGATGAGTGATAATTGTCATGTTATTTTAGATAAATTTATATATCCAAAATTTAGAGAGATAGCATTACAAGTTTTATTAGAAGATGGATTTCTAATTATACAAAGAGAATTTAAAATTACAAATGGAATATTAGCAGTTAGAAATAAATCTTAATTGTTTTCAACTTTTTATAATATTTGTTTTTATATTCAGGAAAGATTAGCTATTTTAAAATATTTCAAATGAAATATTTATGTCTAATATGTCTAACTTTAAAGTAATAATTTATGTTTTGATAAAAGATTTTTTAATATCATACGACCAAAAAGCTTTCTCTTCTACACCATTTGATTTTCTTAAAATACCAATTCCATCTTTATATCCATTAGTAATTCTTCCAATGTATATATCACCATTTTTATATTTAATACGACCAAAACCGTTAGCGTTAGTATCAGTAAATATACATTGATACTCTCTATAGTTTTTGTATTTTTTGCTTAGATATTCTTTTGAGTATGGTTCTTCATCAGTTGCATCATTATTTAAAATCTCATTGTTATCATCGTAGTATAACCTACCAAATCCGTATAAATTACAATCATAATCAAAATGACCTAAATATAATCTCGATTTATGCTTAAAGTTAAAAAATACGTCTTCTTTATTTAATGTTCTAATGTATAATTCATTTTTATCAAAAACAAGTCTCGATGATGTTTTTGTAAAACTATTATCATTATTTTCTAATTTAACACTATATAGTCCTATAAAATCACTATAAAATAAATGCCCACCTTTAATTGAATATTCATATTTATTAAAAGTCCTTTTGCCGTTTTTAAAAGTTCCTATATATGATAAATTTAATTTACAATCATACATTATACCAAATTCTTCTTCTAAATCATCTGTATATACACCACTATAATAATCTCCATTAGAGTAAGAATATTTACCAAATGAATTTCTCTTATCTTTACTCCAATATCCGTTATATATATCACCATTTTTATAAAACATAGTACCATAACCACTTTTGTTACCATCTATAAATCCACCATTATATAGACCCTTAGAATTTCTTAAAGATCCCTTACCTGAATAAAAACCATTAAAGAGAAACCCATCATAGCTCTCTTCTAAATCGAGATATTTTAAGCTTCCAATATTACAAGGTAACATATCTGTAAAAGTTTGACATGTTAAATGATAAATTCTTTCAGACATCTTTAAAACACATCCTTGTTCAATATTATTACCATCAAAAATACCTTCATAATATGTTTTAGTAGTGATATCATACATAAATCCAAATCCAGAAGGCTTTTTATTATAAAAATTACAGAAATAAATACAGTTGTTAATAAAATGTATTGGAAAGTTAACAAAAAAATATTCATTAAATTTAAAAATAATAAACTGACTAATTAAATTAATTATTTCTACATCTCTACATAATAAACAAGTATTTTGAATTTCTAATTTAACTTCGTTAAGTTTTTGTATGTAATTCTTCTCTATATTTTCATTAAAAGTGAGTAACAAAATTGGATCATATTTTAGTGCTCTTTTATCCTCAACTTTATTAAATCCTGATTTAATTTTTATTTTTGTAATATCAATGTTATTTTTGTAATCAAAAACAAAATAAATTTCATCACCATCTAATATTTGAATATCCTTACAATTTCGTAAAATACGACCTCCTCTTTTTATTTCTAAATATAGTGAATAATAATCTAACTGCATACTCGTCGAAATAAATGTTTTAATTTGATCGGAGTATGTTTCGGAATCAGAATTTTTGTAAATATCTGGTAACTCAATTTCTACAACGTCACCACCTTTTTTGAGATAAACGCGGTAGTCCGACATTTTTTATAGATTTTATATTCTAAAAATATTAAAACAACAGGTCTTTTTAATATAAAATTTCTCTCTGTAAGTAAGGCTTAGAAAATAAAATATATAATTTTAAAGTATTTGTTGCTCTTCGAAAAAATAATTTTGTGTTATGTTTTAAATTATGGTGTTAATGTAGTTATTTTGGTTTTTATTTTTTATTGGTGAGATATTATTAAAATAATATTTTTATAAAGTGATATAAAATGAGGAAATTCGAGATAGCTACTATAATTATGTTATTGATTATAATTGTTATATTAATTGGTCTCGTAATAGGAGCTTTGTATGCTTATCAATGGGTACTATATTATATTAATATTGGAAATCAATATATAAATGATTTTAATAATAGAAAAGCTTCTTTTAATGAAAAAACATTTGAAATTAAGGATTTGTTGGAAGATGTAACTAAAAATCTTACTGATATAAAGACTGAAATTCAAAAAATAAAAACATCAAGACTCATTTAACTGAAAAATGAAAATAATTTTAACTTTTATAGAAAAATGTTGTCTTTACTTAAAAGAGTTTTTCATGAAAAAGTTAGTTGGGATTCTATTATTAAAAATATTAATAATCCAATATGGATTGATGAAAACTATGACAAAATCGTATCATATTATAAAAAGAAAGAGTTTGAAACTGTAACTTTTGAATCTTTTTTTTCTGTATTTTTAACACAAAATCCTAGTTTAGAAGTTTTAGAAGTTTTAGACGTTTTAAATAAACACGGATTTGATTTTAAAAATACCAGTTTATATACTATGTGTTGTAATCCTATTTTTACAATTGATTTAGAAATATTTAAATGGTTCGTTGACAATAAAATAATACATAAAGATGACGAAAATAGTCCTGAACTTTGCGTTAAATTTTTACAAAATGGTGATTTAATTTCATTTGAGAAATTTAAATACATTTTTGAACTAGGATTTCCTTGTTCTTTAAAGTTTCCTATTAAAATTTCTGATATACAGGTAGCTGAGAAGATTTTGGATTACGCAAATGAAAAAAAGATTCCATTTGAATACACTATAAATTTTTCAAAACAAATTCTAACAATTGATTTTCTTAAGGATTATATTGACTGGACAAAAAAACATTCAATTAAAGATAAATATTTTCCAAGTTTATATTATCTATGTTTTCTTGGAACTCCAGGTTTGGATATTCTATTAGAGAATGGATATATCTCTCCAAATCAAATTTCATTTGAAACTTTCACTGAAGAAGTAAAACAATGGTTATTAGAACATGGATTTACTGAGTTTGGAAAAGAAAAAGAAGTGTTATTATATGCTCAAATTAAAAATTCAAAATGTGAAATATACAATAAAGAAGAGAGTTAATTTTTATATATCACAAAAATATAATAACAAATGTTATTATATAATAATCTTTAATTAAAAGATTTGAACAGAGTAATTACCGCTAGAATTAGCTTTTAATTTTCCTGTTCTATCAAATGTATGACCAATAGATTCAGAACCACATCTAATGTTAATCATTTCATTTCCTAAAGAATAAAGATATCCATTCTTCTTTGATTGTTTAATTTCAGTATTATCTAATAAAACTCTAATTCCATTAGGGAAGGATCCAGAGTATGGAATTTGAATAACTGATCCAGTTGTTGCAAAAACATTTTGAGTTGATCTTGGAACTCTACCAAGATCTGAAATTTCAATTCCGTTGAGTTTACCGTCAAGTTTAGAATCTCCTTTTACGTCTAATGAATATTTTTCTTTAATCGAATACTTTGGCCCATAACCAAATTTTCCAGATTTAAAATCAAGTCCCGAAAATCCTTTTATATCCTTTCTAAATGTAACTTCGTTTCCAACAGCAAGTAATGATTCATCACTATCATCAAAAAGTGAAGTAACTGATGGATTAGTTTTACCGCTAATTGAATCATAACCTGGAACCAATTTAATTCCATTTTTATTAGAATGATCATTTGAATTGTACTCAACTTGGTTTTGTAATTTTAAAATCAAATTTTGAATATTTGAGATATTTAAAGATCCAATAATTGATTTTAACTCTTCTACCTCATTTTGAAGAACTGTGATTTTATTTTCATTACTTGAAGGTGTAGATTCAGTATCTGCAGCTAAATTATTTTGATTTTCAAAGTTAGAATATAATAGTTCTATTCTAGACTTTAAATTTATTAAACCTTTTTTTAAATCACTTATGTCTTCATTAACAACTTGTTGAATTATATTTTTTGTCTCTTGAAGTTCTTCTTTAATTAGTGATACTTGAGATGGAGTTAAGTATGAAGATATTTGAGCACGAAACTTAATCATCTCAGCATCAAGATTAGAAATCTGATTTGAAGTACTTTCTTTAAAAGCATCTACAGAACTTTTTATCTCTGTTTCTAAAGTTTTAATTTCCGGATTTGAGCTTACTTGTGCAGTTGAATTATTTTCTTCTTTCAAAGCATCTATTTTTGATTTTAAATCATTGATAATAGTCTCATGTTTATCGGTAGTTTGTTTTAATTTTAATGTTGAGTCATTTGCTTTGTCAACATTATCAGAGACTTTTTGAATTAATAATTTAAACCCGTTCTGATCTGTTACTGTTGTAACTATTTGCTTTATATATGCTATTTCTTTTTGTATTTCGGTTAACGGTAAAGTTTTTCTATCAATCTCATTTGAAATAGAATCTACTTTACTCGAAAGGATTGAAAATGATGTTTGTAATTTTATAGTATTATTTGAACCGCTGTTACTTTCTAAAGTAGTCTTTAATGTACTTACTAAATTACTAAGTACATTAAATTGACTTAATAAAGTTGAAAACCTTGTATCACTATTTGATGCATCTTTCATCTCTTTAATAGTATTCTGTAGAGAAATAAGAAATCCTGAGTTAATAGAATTATCATTTTGAATTTTTTCTAATTGAGATTCTTGGTCTTTTTGTTTATTTATTTGGTCTTCATTAGATGATTTAAAACTCTCTAAAATCGTTTTCAATTTCAAAAATTCACCATCAAGCTTTTCAAATTTACTTTCAGTGCTTCCAACTCTCGAATTAATAGATGATATAGAATTATATATCTTTTGAGCAGTACTACTTGCATCTGCTAAAAATGAAATTGAATCTCTAATAGAGTTAATTTGTAAATTTGTATTATCTTGATATGATCTTAGGTTTTCATTTATTGATGTATGTTTATCATTAGATTTTTCATCATTTATTTTAATTAACTCCATAATTGATAAGAGTTTATTTGAAACGTTCGATGAATAATTATTATATAATCCAATAAATGATTCAAATGATTCTTTTAGTGAAGATATTTTATCTCCAAGTCCACTATTTAGTGAAATATTAGAATCTATCTCTGAAAATTTACTATTATTCGTTTCAATAACACTTGAAATTTTCTTCGTTAAATTAGTAATATCACGACTAGTATTGATATCATTTGATTGAAGTTTTTCTATCATTGATAATAATGAATTATTGTTATCCGTCAGAGATGAAATTTTATCTTCTAATGCCTTAGAAAGCTCTAATGATAAGTCATCTCCACTAATGAGAGAATTAATTTTTCTAGTATGTTCAGAATCTGAATCTGATAGCTTTTTAATCCTTTGTAAAAATGAATCATTAGTTGTAGTTATTAATGAAGATATCTTTGATAAATGATCTTTTAGCGAAGATAAAGACTCATGTAATTCTTTTAATTTATCTTCAATTGATGAATTGTTTTCATTAATTTCATCTTTAAATGCGTTAAGATTATCACCCAATAAATCAATACTATGTGAATTTTGAGAAGTATTCTCTTTGTGATCATTAAAATCATTTTTTAAATGATCAATCATTTTAGATATTTCTTGTAAAGGTTTATTGTCTGCTATCTGATTAATTTTTTGAGATAACGTTTGAAATTTATCAATTAGATCAGAATGATGATTGTTAATATTATTAAAATTTTCATTGTTATTTCGTTCCACATTTTGGTGCTTATTTAAGAGACTTTGAATTTCCTGTTGAGTTGATGAATAATTATCATCGTTAGATTTCTTAAAAGTTTCGAACTTTTTCTTAATGTTATCAATCTCAGTTCTAACGTATGGAATAAAATTATCATCCACATTATTTGTTTTAGAGACTAAGTTTTTTACCTTATCATCTGTTGATTCTAAGGAATTAGATAGAGAAGAAATTTTAGATTCTATTTGAGAATTAGAATCTAATAGAGATGATACTTTATTAGAAATTGATTCAACATCTGACTTTAAAAATTTAAAAACCGATTTAGAATCACGATCCTCATATTTTATCTTTTGAGTGTTATTAACTTCATCAAATTCTTTATCTAATATATCTGTCTTAGAACATAAAATTATAATTTTTTTATTAATGTCATATATTTCATTATCAATTCTTTCAATGCTTTCAAGTTTCTTGTCTATTGTTTTAATTTTTTCAGTAATATATTCAACAATTTCTCTATTTGTATCAATAATAAAGTCTGAATTATAATCTGTGGGATAATTATCTAGGGTTTTATCATAATGTTGAGAGTGATTCTCATTTTTTTCTATTTCAGATTGTAACATAAATATACGATCTATACGATTACTACTATCCATTTTTATAGCAAAATAAAAATCAAATAAATGAAAATTAAAAGTAAGCTTTTTAAAATATAAATTTATATTTTAAGATTCTCAATATGAATTATAACAAAAGAAAAATATCTTTTTCACATTTTTTAAACAATTAATGAACTTAATATTTCAAGATTAAAAATTAATCCAATAAAGAATCGTACTGAACGTCAAAAATACTACTTGAAATTGCTTTTAATTTACCGAATTCTAAACCATATTTGCATAAAACACGACACATTCCGTTTAATATCTGAAATCTGTATTGTGAGCTTATATTAAAAAGTTCAGTATACAGATATCCTTTTTGAATATCTGTATTTTCAGAATCTGGGGCTGGGGGATATAAATCATATTCCACTATAATTCCTTTGCTAAAATAAGATGCTGGATTTAAAATCCAGTTTTCAACAAATGCCTGCATATATGGTTCACATCTATGAATTCCACATTTTAACATTCCCTGTACCTGCTTTACACCATGATTGACAATCCATTTAATTGCTTCATAATCAATAAATTGAGGATTTCCGATACTATCTATCTGTTCGTCTAAACTTTTTCTTGAAAATATATTGTAATATGACTTTGCATTTTTGATTTCAGAAACATTATTAATGGACCAAATAAAATAACAATTATGATTTGGTGATATTTGAAGATAATTTGAATAGTCATATATATTTTTATAATTACCGATTGTTGCAAAAATATAATGGTTTGAATCATCAATACCAATAAATTGATCAAAAAATTCCATCCAGGTACCATTGCAAAATTGATGAATTTTCTTTAATTTTAAAATTTCCTCATTGTAATCTTTTCCACCAACCGTATAGAAATATTTTATAACGTATCTTTTATCAATAAAAATGACTTGAATGACGTCATTGAATTTTGTAGATAGTTCTTTAATAACTAAATCAAGTTCTGTAGTATTAATACCTTCTACAAAGGTTCCTTCATCTATATTGTAAATTTCTTTACCATTAAAAATATGTTTAAAAGTCTCGTGACCAGCACTTTCAATTATGAAAACATAAACTGTCATTTTTATGATAATAAATCCCAATTTTTTTTCACTTTTATTTTTTGATATTTCTGTAAACATATTTTGAAAAAAGACCAAAAATGAAAAAAAATACATTTTTATGAAAATAAAACATGACCGATATTGGAAATATCACAAATCAAAACGGATTCTGTATTACAGTCGATTCAAATATTGCATCGGTTGACACTTCTGAGAAGTTTTTTAGAGAGCTCCTCTCGATAATGAGAGATCATCCTGAATATAAAGCTCAAGTTTCTGCTGTTAATCCTAATAATATTGAATGTGTCGCGTTACCAATTCGTCTTCGAGATCTATCACAATTAAAAACCGAAGCTACTTCAGATAGAACAAATCATGCTAGTAATAGAGCTGAAATCGAAGCACGTTTATACGCAGCACGTTACTTTCCCCCTGGTAAAACTGAAAATGCAGGTTTCTACACTCAACAAATGCCTTCTTTTATTGATGATATCAAAAGCAAGTTTTCTGATCGATCTGGAAAGGAGAAAAGTATCCTGGTGTTATCTCAGCTCTCATTCGCAAGACTTACAAATGATATGGTTAACCTTCTTCTTAAAAAGAAACCTGATGGAACTGATAATATTGTACGTCAAAGAAAGCAAAATCCAGAAACTGAAATTGTCCATGAAGATGGAACAACCACCTTTTCATATTACACCGAGGAAGAAATAGCAGAAAAAGAAAAAGTTCTTCGAACCGCTGAAAACGCTGATAATTTTCTAACACTTGACGTTCAACATGTTCCTTTTACAATTGATAACATACTTATTTCAGCTGCATCACAAATAAACGTGAAACGCAACAGTTACAATAAGAATTTAAAAATTCCAACTGTTGATGAAATTTTTGAAGATGACGATGAACTTAGTATTCTTTTGAGGGAACAATATATGCGTATTAAGACTATTGCTAATCGAGATCTTGATATAATTAGTATCATTGAGAGTAGAGGTGCTTCAATACAACATCTAATTCATGCAGATTGTAGAGGTGAAGAAGTATTACCTCAACCTGTGGATGAGTCAAAATTAACAATTAGAGAAATTTACAGTTCACTCTTAATTTATGTTAAGTACATACTAGCCATGATCTCAGAATTAATCACGATTATTCACGAAAATGGTAATAAACCATCTATTAATATTAACAACCTTATTGGTATTGAAACAACATCTGAAGGAGATAATCCTTTAAACAAGATTAGTGACCTTCTTTCAAGTAAAGAATTCTCAGAATTTTTCAAAAGTGAGTCACCTGCTTTTTCTCTACCTCCACATTTTATAAGATATCTTATGATTTCATTGCTAAAATTTTGTACTGAAACTGCAGGATTTAGAGCTCCTAAGATTGTTTCAGCTGTCTCTAAGTATTTCGGATACAGATTAACAGAAACTAATCATGACAATCAAATCGTTACATTTTTCAATATCGAAAATGCACCAGTTGCAGTTGTTGATACACCTACATTAATTCTTATTCTTGAAGGTAAAATGGAACCATTAATCTCATATCTATACAGAACATCACCAAAATATCTTGAAGATAATGGAACATTTAATCGTGCGCTAGGAATCATTGATAGAACAGTAACTTTCATTCAAACTTCTAATTCCAGTAAAAAACCGCCGAGATATGATGTTTTAAATAGCGATTTTGTTTTTGATGTTGATTCTTTAATTGAAACTGCTAAACATCTATCAGGATATAGTAATCTATCAGATTCTGTTTCTCCTTTTAGCAATTATAAAAGTGATATTTTGAAGAAAAATGAGACCCTTCGAGAGAAACGTATTAAAATATCAGAAGAGCTTTCTCAAAAATATGGTTCATGTTCTCTTCAGTATTACATTCCTTTACCAAGTATACCTTATAGTCAATCAGAACTTTTTTGGTTTAAACAAAAATGTGCCGAGTTAGAAACAAAAATAGGTGAAATCAAAGAATTGAATCCAACTTTTAACTGGGATCTTCTTAGAGAAGAATATCGAAGGTTGAGACAATTAAAAAATGATAACGCTTCGAGTCAAATTGATTCACAGAAACTAAAATTAGATATTGAGAAGTCAGGTAATACACTTAAAACCCTATATGAAGTATCAGGGATTGATTCATCTAAAATTGATCTTCTATCAAAATATGAGGAGTCATTGATCCAGTATTCAAATCCAGAAAAAATGGAATTTGGATTTGAAGCTTTTGAATTTAAGTTTAATAAGGATGTTGATCTTACCATGAACTATATAATTGATAATACATCCATCATGGTAGGTACTGAGGTTAGAACATGTTCATCAATCTTAAATGATACTGGTGGTGATAAAATAATTATTGACTATTTTGATCCATTTTTCAGACCTTTTGCAACTGTTAATACACAATCTTTCAATATTAGCATTAGTTTAAGTGATAAACTTGGAAAAAATGGATTGATTTCTAAAACGATTAATATGACAGTTACATTTGGTAGTACAGATGATACTCATATGTGTACTAAATTCAGAACAAAATTTTTCTCAATTTCAAATCGTCAACTTCTTATTCAGAAATCCAAAGAAGCCCTTAACATTCCTGATAATAGATTAGATTTTTCTTTAAATGAAGTTCCTTCTAAGTTTATAGTTAGGTGGAGTCAGTCTGAAAAACAGAAGAATGCAATGCAAGGTCTTGAAAAAGAAAAGACATTAAAATTTTATGATAAAGTCAGAGGTTGTAGTGAAATGTATCCTTTTTATGATAATGTTGCTATGTCAATAATTATGAATCAGTTTACTATTTATAGCAATAAATTTTATGGTTCTCAACAAGAACGAGAAAAAAGAAACAAAGAAACCGCTGAAAAGAGGAGGATTGAAAACGAAAAACGTGGAAATAGTGGAAATGATTACGATAGAAATGGACCAAAGATATCCGTTCCTAAAAATAGTGGAATATGGGTTAATGGTGACATATCAGGTGTTGACTTAATTAAGAGTCAGATAAAAATAGGAAGTTTTGTTCCAAATATTGCGGAAGATGAGATTTACAGTGAAGAGATTAAAAAATCTGATAAGAAACCTATCTTCACTCGTCAACGAGAGCTCAAAAAATCAAATGCTACTGCATACGACAAACAAGTCGATCTTATTAAAGATCAAACTCAAGAACAAATTGTTCAAGTTTTCAAGACTAGAAGAGTAAGAGAGAATCAAACTGAAAACAACGGATGGTCAAAAATTGTTTATCATGATAAGATAATTACTGTTAAGATTAGACCCGTGAATGAAAATTCAGATACTAAAAAACATAATAATCGCAAAGGTTCAACTACACCGCATAGATTTAAGGGTGGATTACGATCTGACGATAGAAGAACAAACAGTAATATTAGAGGAAATCGTCACAATAGTCGAAATGGAACACCTTCAAATAATGGATTTAACTCAGGTCGATCACAGAATAGAGAATCAAGTAGAGGAAGTACACCTAATTCTTATGTTAATCACTCACAAAATAAAGATTCCGCTTCTCCTAATGTTTCAAAAAGAAGTGTTTCATATGCCGGTGCTAAATCTCCAATAATTAATCCAGAAGATGAATTTAAATTATTCAACAGATCTGCGTTTAATTCATATCAATCTAATACTGGAGTCACTGCATTTTATCCCAGTGTATTTACATCTCCAGTTGTTGGAGGAACTGGAGATGTAAATGATCAAGTTAGCCTTTTCAACACTTTACCAGTTTCACAAACAACATCATCAACACCTAATACTACAGATCATAAAGAAAAACAAGACTTTGTCACTGATGTTGATGCTGATGATTGGTAAATAATAAACTTTGAATTGTAAATAATAAACTTTGAATTGTAAATAATAAACTTTGAATTGTAAATAATAAACTTTGAATTGTAAATAATAGACTTTGAATTGTAAATAATAGACTTTGAATTGTAAATAATAATTGTAAAAATATACAATTAAACATTTGAGAATTTATCTATTCTTATGTTTATATTCCATGATTTTTTATTAAAATGGTATATAATTTATAATTAGTAGAATAGATCGATAAAGAAGGGTTAAAAAAGTAAAAAATAGGGTCAAAATTTTATTTTTAGGCATCCACGTATGTTTTCAAGGCGTCCTGAGTACAGTGAGACAGACTACTTCGGGGGTCAAAAATAGGGTCTCCCCATAGCTATAGGCGATGTTTTTTGGAGAAATTTTTTAGTTCATTTTTTGAAGAAAGCGATGAAAAAAGGTCATATTTTTTAAGAAATTTCTTAAAAAATAGGGTTCAAAATTTTATTTTTAGGCCTCCGGGTATTTTTTCAAGGCGTCCTGACAACAGTTGAACCAACTACTTCGGGGGTCAAAAATAGGGTCTCCCCATAGCTATAGGCGATGTTTTTCGGAGAAAATTTTTTATCATTTTTGAAGAAATTTACTAGAAATGAGAGTTTCGGTTAATTTTAACATTTTATCACACACCCTAAATCCAACTTATGTAATACAATAAAAAAGAATTAAGGTAAAAAATATTTTAATATTTTAATATTAAAATGAGCAATACTTTAAATGATTTTACGAAGTTATATTTAAGAGCTTTAAGTGAAAATAGCTATCAAACTCTTATTAAAGATAACTTTAATTATGAAATTACTTTCAGAGAAGCAAAATCTATGTCTTCTATATATAATCAATTTATTTCAGGTATTAAATTTGATGATGGTTCTGAAATAAAACTTTCAACTGAAGATATTGTAGGATTCTACTTAAATAATGGACATAATAATTTAGAGAATGAAGATTTAGCTATAATTGCATCTATACTTCAAACAAATGATTTTGAAAAAATTGGTAAGTATATAGGTAATGCTAAAGATAAAATAGCAAAATTAAAGGCAGGTACTATTAAATTTGCATCAATTATTAAAAATTATGTAGATAGAATAGACTCATATAATCCTATCGATTACACAACAGTAGAGAGCAATGAAGTTGTAAAGTTTAAGATATGCATGAAAAATGGAAGAGAAGTCACTGAAAATGATGCATTATTAGTTTTTAATGAAATTTCATGTACAAAGAGATATCCATGTGTTGTATATTCAAATTCTATAAAAGAGGTTATTGTAAAGTGTGGAAATAATATGTCTGTATCATTTGAATCAGATAAGATAGATAAAATAAAAGCTCCAATAAATTCTATTACAGTCTTAAATGAGGTAGGTAATCCAATAATATTTAACTTTACAAGTAAATCATGTTTAATCACAATAAATCCTAAAAAGATTAACGATGATACTGTCAAAAAAATAAAAAAATTTATGCATATGATTATTCTTGAAGAAGAAAAAACATCTAAAAAAGTTGTTGGTAAAATAACTTTTAATGTAGAGAGAGTCATTGATAATTACAGTTTATATCGCTTTTTTATAACTGATCCAATTGCATCAGTTCTTTTTTATGTTGATGAATCAGCGAGAGCGTGGTGTTCTAAAGATACATTCTATGTTTTTTTCAGAGACTTCTCTGAAGAAATGTTAAATGGAAAGGTACTTAAAGCTTCAGATAACTATCTTAGATTGTCAATTCCAACAGATAAAAACAAAAGTACTTCTGGATTCTTAATTGGTTTCACTTCAAAAAATCATGATATGTTACCATCATTTCTTTACAAATTTTCTAGATTATTATCAAAACTATCAAACATATCATCAAATACTGCAACTATTAAACCTCAAAAAAAGGGTGAAAAATATAAAATTTATACAAGACCTATTGAAGCTCTCTCTATTGAGGCTGGGAAGTTCTTTAAACATGACAGTAAATCAAGATCTGAATCGGCAGTTGTAACATCTGGATATTATTATTCAAAAGTTTGTCCAGCAAGTTTTCAACCAATAATAATCAATCAAGAGGAAATTCCAGAATGGAAAATTTACGGTAGAGAAGTAATGGAATTTCCTCCAAAAGAATGGGGTATTGAGGGTTCAATTTTAGTTGTTTGTCCCAGAGATGAATACCCAATTATTAATCTTAAACGTAATCATCAAGATGATACTGGAAGAATAAAGGCACTTCCGTGTTGTTCAAAAGAAGGAAATAAAAATAGTATAGATGAGGTTGTTGTAGGTACATCTAATAGAAAGGGAACAACTGAACAGATTAATAAGTTTGGAGCCATAGGAACATTAAATGATTCATTAGCAAATTTCTTAACTGTCGCATATTCAGATGATGGAAATCACAAATTTTCAAAACTAGGAACTGATGTTGATAATAATAAATTTCTAAAATTAAATTCTTTCATACTCGCTATCCTAGTAGCGACAGGTAAATCTCCATTTCCTGGAAAGGAACTAAACTTTTCATCAACGGAAAACTTTCAAGATAATATTACAGCAGTCAAAAGTTTAATGGTTGAATTACCACCCGAAATTTATAAACAAGAATTATACGATATGAATGACGAGCAAATAATATCATCTATTTTGGATCCTGAGACATTTATGGATCCATATCTTTATTACAGAGGATTAGAAATTATTTTTGATATTCAGATTTTTACGTTTACATCTGATAATGGAAGAAAAAATCCTATTTCAAGAGCCGAAGATAATTTGCAAATTGCAACACTTGAAGTTCCAAGATGTAAATACACACATATTAGAAATGATAATAAAAAAGACATTGTGTGTATATATAAAAATTACGGTTCCCAGGATAGAAAAACTCAATTTCCTTCTTGTGAACTTATCATTTCAGCATATGGAGGTGGAAAAAATTATAATAAAAAAGTAAATTCAAGTAACTTTAGATTTTCGAAAAATCTTTTTACTTTACTAGACAAAGTATGTCATCCTTTTGAGTGGGAAAGAGATGATAGAGTACCAATACAATATACTTGTCTTGATGACCCATATTCAACAATTAACTGGAATGTTCACGACTTTGGGCAGATGGGTCCGATCATAGGACAAGAGATAGATATATATGGAAAAGTTTATTCTTTTATTTTTAAAGAATGGGTTTTAATTGTTCCACCAACTCAACCTCTTTTTATCAATAATGAAATAGAAGGCAAACATAGAATAATTAAAATAAATAACAAAGACCATAAAGTTTTATCAGGAGGAGTTAAAACTAGACCACAATTAAAATCATTTGCATTTGCACATTCTAAATTTGAAGCTTCAGGTGAAGATTACGATGGTATATGGATACCATTTAATGGTAAAAATAAAGGACTTAAAATACTTTGTAAAACTAGAGCATCGCGTGATTTAAAAAATTACGGCACGGAGAACAAAATAAATATTATTAACAAAACCACTATTTTAATGACAATTATAAATTGGCTTTGGAAATCTGACAGTATAAATGGTAAATTTCCAGATTTCCACTTATGGTGGAAATCAAGATCAGAAATTGATGATGATATCATTTTTTCACAATTACCGGACACTAAAATAAATTGTCATAATATAATGCTTCCTAACCTTTCTTCCTATGAAGAAAGGTTAGATGCTATGACAGATATTTGGCCATTTATTTTTCATAGGAAAAAGATACATGTTAGTAAAAAACTATACGATCGAATACTAAACTTTTTTAAAGTTGAAGAAGCATATAGTAGAAATATGAATCCTGAAGATTTATATTGGGCTCCAAATCAATTTATTACAGGATTAATTCCAACAGATGATGACTTCAAGAGGAACGGAGATATTATTTTAACAAAACCAGAGCATATTTCTGATTGGATTTCAAGAAATAATAACGCAACGTTTAAATATAAATCATTTCACAATACAAATGTTATAGTTAAAACAATTAGTCAATCATATAAAAAACTTTTACAACCATATCCTTTTGAGGATAGTAACGGTAAAATATATTTGATTCAGAATTCAAGTAAAAAGACAAGACCTTTAAATGAAGCAGCTCTTCAAATAGCTCATTATTGGAGGACACATGAGAAAAATCCTGGTTATTCTTACAGGCGAAATGATGATAAAGATTTTTATGGAAAAATCAAATATGTTGAATACAGAATAGGACCTAATGATATTCCAATTGTTTATTCAGAGCATGATAAATCGGAAGGTTTAACTGATTATCTTCAAATTTTGTGTTATGATGACGGTGAATCATATGCAGCAATGTTACCATTGCTATAGAAAAGTTTACTTGATAATATATAAATTTATATATTATTTTAATACAATAGAATCTAATATATTACATAAGCGTATATTTAACCAAATATCTCAGATGAAAATTTAATTTTATTATCATAACAATAATCATTTACTAAGTTCTTCATCAGTGGATTTCCACAGTAGAAAACACTTTTAGGATTTTCTTTAAAAATTTCTTCTATGGATGGTCTTCCAAAAGAAATCTCTATTCCACTTACTTTGTTATCTTCTATAAATTTATTCTTTAATTCTTCATTATAATCTTTAGATGTGATGTATATTTTAAGGATTATATTAACGGAATTTTCCATTATTACTTTTACACATTCAAATAAATTTTGAACATTTATTAAATTTCTAAATATCCATATAATTGTAAATATTTGATTCTTATATGTAACACAAGATTCAATATCTTTTTGAGATGTTAATGAGTATGCACGATGTTGTTGGAAATCTTTACCAAATATATTATAAAAATTATCTCTGTGTTCTAAATTAACATTATAAGAATCAATTTTAGTACCAATTATAGATAAAAATGGTGTTATCCCTATACCAGTACATATTGCTATTTTTTCTTTTACATCAGTTTTTAACATTTTAGTAGAACTTGTATAAAAAGGTCCCATTACTAAAACTGATATATCTTCAATCTTATCATTTATAATTCCAGTTTTTGTTAGATCATATAACCCACTTGTCCAATCACCTTTAACTTCTATTAAAAATACTAATTGATCAACAAATGAAGATACAGATATTGAAAAAGGATGCCATTCAAAAATACTTAATTTAGGAATACAAATATAATAAAAAGAACCCGGTACAGAATCTATTTTTCTTGGTAAAGATATATAAAGTACAGGATTTGAAACTTCTTTTCTTTTGTTATTCTTTATCTTTAAATCATTTTGAATAGATATATTTTCTCTTATTTCATCATTTGAAATATTCTCTATAATTTTAACATTAATTATTTTACTAATTTGAAGCTTATTATAATTTAATGTAGATTCTATTATAAAAACTAATAATGGAGTACTAAAGAAATACCAATATTTTTTGACATGTAAAATACATAGCAATAAAAAGATATAGTAAACCATATGTCCTAATTTAAATATTTTGTAATTATATTTTTTTAGTAAATATGTAAATGTTATCATTGAAAATAGAAAAGATAAAATATAACCTGTTATGTGAATTGAATCCATCATGTTTTTATTATAAAGAATATGAGATATGGTATGACCTATAGTTGAAATAATCATCATATTTCCAATAAAAATATGATAAGATACATGATTCTCAAATTTTCCATTTAAAATTGATCTGCACATTGTAAAATACATAAACATTGTCCATATTCTTAGATTTAATCCAAATCCTTTTGCAATTCTGAAAATATAAGAATAATCAGAGTAATAATAAAAGTTAATAATCCACATCATAATAGATAGTAATATTATACATATATAAAAAAGATTTTTTACTATATACCTTATCATTTTGATACATTAAATATTTTTGTTTATTAATTATATATCTATAATTATAAATATATTAGAATTTTTTAATATAGGTATCATTTTATAAAATAATTATGGCATAACATATAAAATAAAATTATAAAAATTAAATCCATTACAATATTTGGTAATATGAATAAGTTATTATATTCTTTATATAGTAAAGTAAATACTTCATCTTTTAACTTATCTTCAAAATTTAAAAAATCATCAAAAGGATATAAATATTCTTCAGTATTAAATTCTTCTAAATTATTTGATTTATCTTTATCTAGTTCTAAACAAGTATTAAATTCATTAAAATAAAGAGTATCAGTATTAAAATTAGGACATGTGAAGTTCATGCTTTTTAGAATATATACCTTATTTTTTTCAAATTTTTAGATGTTCAATATTATTATAAATTAATAAATTATTGTGCTTAATAGAGTCAAATATAAAATCTCAATAACCACATTTTGATTGAAGAATTGTTTTGTGTTAAAATTTATAAAATTAGAACTCTTACTATTAAAGTCTTTATCATCATTTAAATTATTTGATAAGTTACTCTTAGTAAGAATTCTATATATAGAGCCAATAATTGTTGCAAAGCTACCATATATTAACGTTCCATCACCTAATTCTAAAAAGTTAGAGTAGAAAATTAAAGGTATAAAAAAAGTTAAATAAATAAAAATACCTGATTGAAAAATTCTTGACGCTAAACTTAAAAATGACATCGGTATAATACAGAATGAAATAGTAAGTCCAGCACCTGGATATTCAATATCGGAATAGAAAGCAAAAATAAAGTAAAGAAGATTAAATATAAGTGATTCAAATATCTGATCAGGAAAAGATAAAAAAAGTGATAACGTTGTATATACAAACTCAATTAAAAATTCATTTTTATATAGTTTTATGCTGGGTACTTGTACAGAATTGATTAACTCATCTGAATTTATATTAGTTCTTAGTATAGCTCCAAGGTAAATAAAAAATCCTAAGGATAAATTCCATATTAATGAACGGTCACCTAATGTGTTAATAAAAGGATCGGTAAAGAATAATACTGGTGTAAAAACAGTTAGATTAATAGATGCTTTCTTCATAAGAAAGTTAAAGGTTGATTTATTTTCATTATAACAATTTAATGCTATTATAGGTGATTTTGGTAAAATTTTAAGAGTTCCTATTCTTTTTGAAATTAGTAATGAATTAACTTCTGATAATAATATTATCAACAGAACCTTTAGTATTAATTTAATAGAAGTTAAAAGATTTAATCCTTTATTAATTGAAGAATGCATTTGAAAGAAGAAAATAAATATTTTTTTCATTTATTGTACTGTTGATTTAGAAAGTATATATAACTAATTTAGTTTTTTACAATATTAATTAGATATAGGAATTATATTGAAGAAATATAACTCCTAATATAACGGTTAAGTATAATATTTCAGGAATTACATTTTCTTTAAAGAATTTCTCATTATCCCAGGATATAAAATTAGAGTCTTGATGTTTAAGCAATTCCATAACATAGTTAAAATCTCTTAATTTTTTATCACTTATAAAAAGTCTATATATTGATCCTAAAACTGTTGCGATAGCAGCATATAGTAATGTTTGATTACCTAATGCATTTTTAATAAAGTCAGTATAAAAAAATACAGGTGTAAAGAGACTTGAATATTTTAAAAATTTTAAAATTGGAGATTTAATATCAAAAACTAAAAATGGTAGAGTAAGAAGAGTAACAAGAATTCCATTACCTGGAAATTCATTGTCAAATAGAAAAGAACAAATAAAATAAACAATATTAAATCCAAGTAATTCAAAAATGTGTTGTGGAGAATATAAATACCATAAAAAACTCGTAATTAAAAATTCAAATCCAAACATTATATTGTATAAATCAATATCAAACTCTCTTTCATTATTTATCAATTTAACAGAGTTTGCAACTGTTCTTAATACTGCTCCAATGTATATGAAAAACCCTACACATATATTTAATAATATTGAATGCTCACCTGATTCACCTCCAGAGAAAAATGATGACAATAATCCTGGTATAAATATACTTGAATTAAAGAGCATCCTTTTAGCGTAATGGTTAAGATCTTCTTTATTTTGTTCAATTGAATTTATTTTTTTCATTATAATATTTTTTGAAGTTTGTTTTACTAAATTTTTCAAAGTTACTCTTAACCTTAAAGGTGAAAAGGAGTTGACTCGTGATGAAAATAGTATCACTAGCAGTATTAATAAAATATTTTTAAGAGTAAATGACTTATTTGTGATGTACATTTTAAAAAGAAAATATATATTTTCTTCAATTTTAATTTAAAATAAATAATTTTTTACCAAACTAATCATTCATTACTTTTGTTTATACTTTTAATAATTTTAGAAAAATATGTATATTTTGTATTTCTAACATATTCAATTGGAAAAAGTAAATCAAAAAATTCTATTTGAAGTAAAGAATAATTATCCTTCGCATCAAATAGAATTTTTTGTAACATTGGTATTAATTCTACAAATTTATCATAAGTAAAGTTACTGTTTTCTTTCTCAATCTTTCTCTTAAGAAGAAAGAACATGGCTTTATTCATTTTTTTCTTTAAATTAAAAAGATAACTATAATTATATTGTATAAATGGCAATATAAAAAATATACCAACAAGATTTGAAGCATGTTTTAAGTATTCATTAACAAGATCATTAAAATCAACCTTTATATCAATATTCCATTTAATTTTAATATTACTTTGTATAAGCTCTGGTGTAATAATAAATTCATATTCATCGTTAAAATGTTTTATTTTTTTCATGATATTAGAGTCAGTAATCTTAAACATATCTTTTGAATCATCTTTACCTATTAAAATTTCAAACCCCCGTTTCGTTTTAAAATCGGACCATACCATGGTATTAAGTATAGCAGATCTTAAATATCTTTCATTTTTAGAGAAATGCTCTTCTGTTAAGTCTGTGTATCTCAATGGTAGGTTATAAATTAAAGATTCAATTTGAGGGTCTAATTTATCAGATATTCTACCATAAGGAACTAAAAATAGTGGAGTATTAAATACTTCACTAAAATCCCATGGAATGTCTGGATATTCAATGTAGTAATCGTAGTTAAAATCGTCACGTGAACAAAAGATTTTCATTGTATGTTTTTCAAGAGTCTCAGCATTTTTATGATATGGTTCTATTTTTACAAAACCTAATTTTTGAATATCTTTGATAAAAAGTAGGTTTTTAAAGACATAATCAAATGGTAAATATTTAACTAAGTCTAGTATACCGTATTTATCATTTGATGATATTATTTTATCAAATGATAATTTACCAGAAGAAAGAATAATTGATGATTTGTTAAAAAATAGATTAGGGAAAGAGTCAATATCCTCAAGTTCAAAAAATATGGATCTTTCAAAGTCTCTATTATAAGAAGAGATATGTAAAAATTGTATGAATTCTTTTCTATTTTTTGGATGAATTGGTGAATTGAATGTTTCTAAATTTGTAATTTTTTTATATGCCCGCAGAAACTTGAAATAATCATGTTTTTCAAGTTTGAAAATTAAATTTCTAAGCGCATAAGGATCATCTTCTGTAGGTTCACACACCTCTAAAATTAATTCTTCCTTAAAATAATCGTCACTCTCAGCTGGAAATTGAAAACTATCCAAAAAAAATTCTCCATTTTCTTGGATATTTTCTATAACTAATTTTCTACATTCATCTAAAAGATTATCTGAAATTCCTTCAAAAAATGATGGAAACTGATCCATTAATTGACCGATAACTTCATTTATCAAATTTTCATCAATTTCATCTTCAAACTTATTATAGTTTAAAACTGGATCTTCAGGTGATATTAGAAGATCAAATTGTGACCATTCAGTTTTTAAAGGTATATTGTAATGAATACCATCAGTTGAAATTCTAAAAAAATCTAAAATCTCTTTTGAAATACCATCTCTATCAACTAAAACATTACGAGCCCAAGCAAGGCTCGGATTTTTCACTATATCTCTTAAAGAGATAGCTGCATTATTTGTAACCTCAACCCAATTCCATTTAAATGTGTGATGCTCTTTAATTGTCTCAATTGAGAGAAAAGGTGATCTACTTAAGACATCTGGATCTATGAATTTTGATAGTTTCATAAACGCATCCATTTTACTTTTTTTGTATCTCTTCCAGAAACGAATAGATTCTTCTAAAATTAAAGAATAATTTGTTTGATCTTTATTAAAGGTTAAAAATTCTAAAATCTTAACAAAAGGATCAATGTTAGGAATATTGAAAGGTTCAAAATCATTGTTAGAAAAGTAATATTCCATATCTTCTTTTAAAGGATCTGGAACGCAAACTCTTTCAATAAAAGGCTCTTTTTCAGATATACTAATAGCAGACATTTTATAAACCTTTTAATAATTTTTTTCACTTTAATAAAAATAATCTAATACAACTTATAATTAAATTATTAAAAAGTTTTTCTAAGAATAAAAGCTAAAATAAAACTGTAGATATTAAAATAGTATGACATCCTCTTTTTCAATTTTAACATTAGTTATTTTCTTTTCCTTAGTTTTATATTGGGAGAATATGGCGTGGATGAATTCATTAAGCAAAAGTTGGTGGGTCATAGAATATAAATTCTACGTTTTTATATGGGCTGTTCTATTTATGTCAAGAATGTGTAATAATTATATAAATGAAAAACAAGAAGATTTTGTCTTATTTTTATACATGATGAGTTTGAATGTAATTCTAAAAACAATTTATATTGTTTTAGAAAATATTAGTGCGGCAAAATACATTTGTCCATTTATTGTGCTAGTATCAGCTATAATGTTTCAGAAAAATCTAAAAAATGGAATTTTTTCTTCAATTACTTCTGGATTAATAGTTATATGGTGTTTTTATGAATTTATATCTCTTTATGATTTAGAATGTTTAAACTAATTTAGTTATTTCAAAAAGATTATTTAATCTTTTACTTTTTAGCAAAATCAATATTTACTATTCTTTCCATCCTTTTCTCAATTTCTTGAAACCACCAATAATTCTCAAGAGTAAATAATGATCTCATTTTATCTATTTTTATATCTTCTCTAAAAGTAGATACAATGTTATATAAATGTGTATAATCTACGAAAAATCTTTTAAGACTTGCACTTGAAACATCATTTTTTTCATAATTTATACTTGTATACTTACCTTTTGATATAAAAATATGTTCACTGTTTGAAATCATTATACGTGAAAATTTCCCTTTAACTCCTAATAACCAATGCAATATATAAATCTTACGTTCATCATCAATAATATCAACACTCTTTTTTTTATAAGGACTATATTCAAGTTCATTAAATGGAACATATTGATACATAAAATAAGATTTTTTTCTATATATACATGTGTTATAAGGTATCATATGAAAACCATAAATTCTTTTTATCATCTCTATTATATGAGTAGTTGGATCATATTTTTGGAGAATAAAATACTGATTCATTGGATAAAAATAAAATAAATTTCTACCCTTCATTGCAGGAATCTTGTTTATTAATGCTGTAATATCACCAATAAATTCTCCATTCCATTCAAATACTTTAGTACTACTATTTTTAACAAACAGTACACTAAAGTTAGGATCGAATATTAGTAATTCACCCTTTTGATTCATTTAAAATTAAAATTTATAACAAAAAATCATTTTTGTGGATTAAAATTGGTTGTGTTCATTTTAGAGAGAATAATTTTAACAAATGAAATTTTTGTTAAAATTATTCTCTCTAAAATGAACACAACCAATAATTCTTCTTTTGTTTCATATGAAGCTAATTGTTTAAAACTTCAAATAGATTGTGGATGTTTTGATAATATGCAAATTTTTTCTTCCGAAGAAGAAAAAATAAATGAGTCTTCAAGATTATTACAAATTTCCAATGTTAGTTCATATTATGACTGTAAAGTTTTTGCTGAAAATGCTAAATTAAAAGAAATGGTACTTAAAAAACTTAGTGGAAAAAACGAAGCAAATACTGCACCTCCATGTCCTAGATGTGGAAGTGATAGGTATAGTATATCCGCACAAAGAAGATCTGCAGATGAACCAATGAATCATGAAATACATTGTCCTACTTGTAACAATATAGAATTTAAGTAATTTTATAATTTCAAATGAAATTATAAAATAGAACAAAGATTGCAAGTACCATTTAATATCTTTTAAAAGGATCAGTAAATCCATTCGTTTGTTGTGGAAATTGTGGAAGTGGAAATTGATTCGTTTGTTGTGGAAATTGATTCGTTTGTTGTGGAAATTGTGGAAATGGAAATTGATTCGTTTGTTGTGAAAATTGATTCGTTTGTTGTGAAAATTGATTCGTTTGTTGTGAAAATGGAAATGGATGTTGAAATGGAGGTGTGTGTGGAAATTGAAATTGATTTTGATTTGTCTGTTGTGATGAAAATGGGTTTTGAAATGATGGTGGAGCTGGAAATGTTTTTATTTCTTTGTTATTTTCTAATCTAAAATAATCATATGGAGCTTCAGAAGTATCTTTCTTATTTGTATATTCATTTTGAATTACATTTTTATTATCTGAATATTTGTTAATATTAATAGAATTTGAAAGACCAGAAATTTTATTTATTATTAAAGTTACATCTTTACTAACATCTGATATAATATCATGATCTAAAACTCTTAATCCTGCATATGAAGGTCTTTTTATTATATCTTTTGTATTGTTAAGTAAAGAAATACTATTTGTTCCTAAATTGATACTTGGTAATGAATTGAAAGAATCGAGATTCTCGATATTTTCCATAAAATTAACATTGGAGAATTTAAAAGCTTCTAACTTAGCAATGTTTGATTTTATTTTTTCATTGTTATTATTTTTTACTTTTAAAGATAAAGTATCACTAAAAAGTAAAAATGGTATATAAAACTTATTATCATATTCTGGACAAAAGTTTTGAATATCAAAACCATTCTTTTGTTTATTTAATACATCTTCTGAATTGGGTAAAAATAAAGTCTCATATTCTGAGTCTAATTTAGAATAAGTTTTATTAACTAATACTCTCTTTAATGTTATAGGTTTATATCCTAAATTCTTGATATTTAAAATAAGATGATAATTTTTAGAATTTTTATTATCGATAAAGGAACCAATAAAATTAACATCTAAACCTTTAAAAGAAAAATTTATTAAATCGGTTAGAAAAATAGACGTAAGTTTGTTGAATATATGTTTAGAATTTTTGTCTATTCCCTTAAATGAATGAAAATTATCAAATATAAGATCTGACAAATCATTAAAAATATTTAAAGCACCTCTATATTCAATAGTGGCAGATTTTTCAAGCACAATTTCGAATGCTGTTTCTAAATATCTATAATCATCTGAACCATTTATTAAATTTTTGAGCAATTGGTAATATATGCTTACCTTATATATAAATAAATTCATAACGTTATTTATCTCGTTACAGTTGACTTCATCAATCTTAAAATTAGAATTTATAGATGAGCATATTTGTGATATTTGATTTCTAAAATCGATAATTTTAAAAATAGGAAGTAGTTTAAGAATCTTTTGATCCGTGTTAATATCAGAAATATTAATTGAGTATACAGGTTTATTTGTATACTCAATTAATATTTCTGATATTTGATTTTCAATATATTTTTGAAGAACTGATGCTAATGATATATTTATTTTGATATCCATTGGATTAGTCATATAGTGACTGAAATATTTATGATGAGCTGTAAATATACTTTTTCTAAGTGATTGTAAAAATCTATGTCTTCCAGATAAGATATATTCTGTATTTTCTTCGTAAGAATCTCCGATATATTCATGAATAAAAAACTCACCACTTCCGAAAGATTCATCTAAAATAATACCAACATCTTTAATAGTAAAAATCGTTTTTACAAATTTATTTGAAATAAGAGAAATTCGGAATCCTATCTTTGAAATAATATTTTTTACAATAATCGCTATTTTTTGACACGCTTCTGTTGTAATTGTTTCTACAGGAACAGATTTAGCAATTTTAAAAACTTCAAAATTGGATGGGTATTCAGATTCCATTTTATAACATTTAAAGATATTTTTTATGTTTTTATCCAATGATCACACATTAAAATATTATATCGACATATTTTTTAAGGTAATTATCAAACATTTTAGGTTTAAAACTGTTCATAACGAATTTTTTATTTTGACTGTTAAAATAATTCCATCCTTCAGTTACAGTTTGAAAGCTTACAGACCCAAAAAATAGTATTAACCATAAATTTGCACTAAAAAGTTTTATATTTCTTTTGCTAAATGAAACAAATATAAATATAATTATAATTAACCAAAGTGCGTCATCATAACCCAATACTCCACAAATATAGGATATGCTTAAAATATATAGAATAAAAATTGTTATAGAACAAAAAATAGTTGAATTACTACAAGATAAAATGAGTAGTAAAAGTAACACAAAAAGACCACACTCAAGAGTTAAAACTGTTATTAATGTATTCTTCTCAACAATTTCATCTAAATCCTCTGGCTTCTGTCTTTTATATTTACACCTACAAGCACTACATTGCTCGTAAGTTTTAGAAGATAAGTCACCATTTATCCAAGTATTAAGACACTTTTTATGAACAAATAACATATCTCCACTACAACAGCATGGGCTTATAAATTTATCATCACCATCTATTCCTTCATTTTCATAGCAAAATCTACATACGGGTAATTCGTCTTCAGACATTTAATTTTAATAAGAAAATTTTTTCTTATTTTATATTTTTATAAATGGTTAACATCAATGAAATTATTTTTGAGCCATTTTAGCGCAAGATAGAAGTTCTTCATCTGTTGGAAAAGGTATTGATGGTTCATCTAAAGGATAATCTTGACTTCTTGATATAAAAAAGTTAGAAAATTTAGGGGGTAATTTCTCTACAGAAACAGAACGATTTCCATTAAGACCAATTTTGTCAAAAGATGGTTGTGAAACTTGTGAGATTTTAGTGCAATAGTTATTCATGTTGAAACCAATATGTCCTTTTGTTAGGGGAAGAAACTCCCATCCTACATGATTCATATCATTTCCTTTCCTTACATTTTTTTGTATAGCAGTTCCTCTATTTATGGTGATATCTGTTAGAGCATTTGTTGTAGAACAACAAATAAAATTAGAGGGAGGAAGAGTTAAATCTCTTAAACAACAAAGTTTAAGATGTGAAAGATTTTTAATTGCTTCTATTCTAGAATCACTTACACTATTTCCTTCTTGTAAGTATTTATTTAAGACTTCTTCATATTCACGTTGATATACTCCTTTTCGTAGAGAGCAGGAACAAAACTCATCAAATTGAGTCCATTGATAATATGCTGGTGGTCTTTGATCCATTTTATAATAAAAAAATACCTAAAATTTCAAATTGATTTTATAAGGTTTTACTTTTTAAAATTTACAATAAAGTTCTTAATTTTAATGAATATCGGTATCAAAATCTTAAAAATTAAAACCAAAGTTTGAATTATGTAAAGAAGAAGTGGAAATTTAAAAAGATTTCTTATAAGAATAGTTTCTCTATCCATAATATTATGGATAGAGAAACTATTCTTTCCGCCGATAAGCAAAAAAGACTTGTAAAGATTACAGGTATAAAATAACATTTCATGAAAAAAGTAACAAGACTTTATTTCCAATAATATAATTATACAATTGTATAATTATTTGTTAAATAGTAATAAATGTTATTTTGAAACAACATAATCAAAAGTTTTTCGAATATAATTTTATTTACATCCACAATCTTTAACGTATAAATTTCTTGTAATAGAGCTAATCTCTTGTTTCAAAGAATTAATTTCAGTTTGAAGAAATTTAATATTTGCGTTCTGATCAAAATCATTTTTTCCATCCAAAAGAACATGTTTTTCAACATTATCAACTTTTTGATCTAAGATAATAGCAGAACGGTTTAATTTTGTATTTAGACATTGGATTTCATTTTCTTGTTCGATATTTTTTTGAACCAATGATGTAATTTGATTGTTTTGTAGTTTATTTTGTGTTTCAACTCTTTCAAGTTGTAACTCAATCTTTTTAATATGGCAGATTAATTCATCAACTCTATCATCTTGATGTTTTTTAGATTCTAACAATTGAATCCTTTCTTTTGTCTTAAAAGCTTCTTTAATAGTTTCAAACTCTTTTAACATAGATAAAACTTTATCAACACGTTCATCTTGATGTTTTTTATTAATTAAAAGCTCAACTTCATTTTGAACTTTCAAAAGTTCTTTTTTAGTCGCGACAGTAGATATGACATTTATAATACTTTCAAAACGTTCATCTTTTAACTCACGGTTTTCAAGAATTGCAATATGCTTTAAAATTTGTTCAATTCTTTCATCTTTATGATCTTTACATTCTAAAGCTTTGAGACGAGTGATCAACTCATCAACACGTTCATCAAATAACTTTTTCTTTTCCAAACCTACCAATCTTGAAAAAAGCTCAAGAAGTTCTTTTTTAGATGCAAAATCACTTAATTTAACTAATATTTGATCAATTCTATCATCTTTGTAGTCTTTAGATTCAATACTTTTTACTTTTGTTTCTAAAAAATTAAGTTCTTCGCGAAGACAAATAATAGCATTAGATTGCTTATCATTAATATCTTTCTCTTTTTTATTCATATCGGAAATAATTTTTGTTTGAATGTTAAACTCATATGATACCTTCTCATTTGTTTTCTTTAATTGTTCACTAAGTTTATAATTTTCAACTTGATTTTCATGAACTTCTTTTTGAAGAGAAACAATAACTTTTGAATCCTTCTCTACATATGTTAGAAGACGATCTAGATCTTCTTCTAACTTTTTAACTTGACATAATATACTAGGTTCAGTCTGAATTAAATTTTTTATTTCAGAAATTTCAGCCTCTATTTTCTTAATATCATCGACATGTGACACATGTTCAATTTTATTTCTTAAATCCTCAATAGCATCTATTAGACATTTATTATAAAGTTTATCAAGCCTAATTATTTCTTTAGTTTGTGATACAGTAAAAACTGCGTTTTTAACTGCTTCGGTTAGAGCACATTCATAGGACATTTGTTTTTGATTCGATAGATCAAGAGCGCTCATTTTTATAATAATAAAAATTCTTATTTTTATTTTGTTTTTGTTTTAGCATTCATTAAAAAATATTGGTTAAAAAGTAATCTTGTATTCGTGAATTTATTTTACAAATACCAAAAAGATTTTTAAGATTCCAATAATTAAAAACAGTTTCAAATGAATCATCTTCAGACCAGCATAATACTGATAATTCAAAAATATCAGTATCTTTAAATAATTTACAGAAACGGTCACTGTCATCTAAAATAGTTTCACATAATACTTCTAGTATATCATAAAACCCATCTAAAGACTTAATATCTATTTCTTCATCATTATTTGAAAAATCTATTACTTGAAAAAGCTCCCTCATATTTTCATTCTCAGAAATTAATCCTCGAAGATTTACAACATTAATAAATTTCATTTGTTTATCATTTCGCATTAATTCCTTTTCCAAAGCTTCTATAATCTTTTGTATTAATATAAGATCATCATTTCTCAGTCCATCTATTTGTATGTCTGTTTCATATAAGAATTTATGATATTTAGAATATTTACCATTACCTGAAGGATTAACATAGTTTTCTATAGATGTTTTAAAGTATTTAAAATTGTATCCCCTTTGACTAAATTTAAGAATATTGTGGTCTTTTAAAATTCTTATAAATCTAGCAATATACGAATATGTACATTTTAGAATAGGAACATCAATAGCTGGAAATAGCACGTCTGATTCTGGAAATAAATCTGTATTATCATCTTCTACTTGATGTCCAAATCTCACATATTTTGAATAATCAAGATATAAATGTAGGCCTGACATAAGTACTAATGTATTAAATTGTACGTCTTCAAAAAACTTATTAGAATCAACATCATATATGAGTTTTTGATTTTTTAGTTTGTCAATATCTTGAATTGAAATTTTATAAATGTTAACCTTGTCATAATTTCTATTGATATAATCATTGTTATAACCAGTTATATCTGGTACACCATGTCCTTTAACAAAACCTTTTACAGCAAAATTAGATTTATCGCTAAACAATGAAGCTCCTAACAAGTCCAAAATTGAAACCCTTAACTTTTTAATCCGTACTAAAGTTTTTAATTTTTCTAGATTATATTTTATGTTTTTTAGATCATTTTTATCTGTTTGACTCTTTTTTTTCTTCTTTGAAAGAGATGATAAACTAACATTTAATACTTCTAAACTATTCGAAATGTCAAGATCACTTGATAAAAGATAATTTCTCGCTGCAAGGTCTCTGAAGTTAAGACGTGTCTTTTTTGTGCGCTTAACTATTGACGTAATATTATCATCAAGGTTACAAATTTTTACATCTTTAATGTTTAAAATATCAGTTATAGCATAATAAAAATGATTAGCAACAGCTCTTTTTGCTCCAACACCAAACATCAACATATCGGGTGATGTTAGTATTGACAGTTTTATTTTTCTAAAAAAATCTTTTTCCTTAGAAGTAAACATGTACTCATTTCCTTTTATTTGGACTATATGATCAATCATATCAGTTATTGGATATCCCCTAGTAAATGTATCATTAAAATTATTTTGAAAAAATCCGTTATTTATAAAATTTTGTAGGGCTCCTAGATACGAATTAGAAGTAATATCATCACAAATTAAGTTTATGTTAATCCCTGAGAAATAATTCTTTATATCTTTAGATTCATCATCACCATAGTATATTACGTCATTATTAATAAAATTATCGCATATAAAAAGAATATAATGTAAAATGTATATTAAAGATTTTTTATAACATATTATGTTAATATTTATATCGGTTTTAAGATTACCATAACCCATACGGTTTAGTATAAAATTTTTTCTATAGTCATCTTTAAATAATGAACTAAGTTCAATATAATTTTTTTCAGAATCAAATGACAATCTATGATACGTAACAGAATTAAGAAATATTTCTGATTTTAAATACAAATCTTTATTAAAAGATTCGATGTCAACACTAAATGGACTTACATTAACATTATCTTCTTCATTAACATTATCTTCTTCATTAACATTATCTTCTTCATTAACATTATCTTCTTCATTAACATTATCTTCTTCATTAACATTATCTTCTTCATTAACATTATCTT